>WPCH01106087.1_pt1 | contig 230439 bp, 223 predicted proteins | sample 5399881 | NCBI WGS metagenome assembly WPCH01 (sample SAMN12869468, study PRJNA574797) | sludge metagenome | isolation source: wastewater treatment of pH5 | place: China:Beijing | collected 2019-05-20 | reverse complement strand
TTGATTACTACAACCATCGTCGAATTAAGACGAGGCTTGGCTGTAGCCCAGTTCAGTATCGAGAACGAATAACAGCATAATAAAAATACCGACCAGATTTTCTAGTCGGTATGTGGTCTAACTATTGGGTCTCACTTCATTGCCCTCCCACCTTTTCTTTTTGATGTACCTTCTTACTTTTCGGTTCAGCTTCCTTACGTTTCATAGTCAATATGATAAGGATGTAAAGCCGTGTGATAGATAGCTTCTGAATACTCAACTAGCTGACCGTCTTCTGTCAATGAACGTCTGATTCGTTTCATTCCTAGCGGTTCAGTTGTTTTCAAGATTGCTTGTTCTTCTTTGCTTAAAAATACCGCAGAAAAATCATCCGAAAATTGATCAATTGCATAACCTTTTTGCGTTAACAAACGATATAAAGATTCTTGATGGAACATTTTTTCCTCTAGCTCAGTAACTGCTTTTGGCAAATAATGCACAAAATAAATATATGGCTTTTCGTTGAGATAATACAATCGCTTAAATCGTACCGCTTGATTTCCAAAAGAAGAAAATAATGGATCTTCTTCTGCCAAATCAATTGGGGTAAGCTCTAAAGTTTCTTTGCGTACTTCATGTTGTGAGTTTTCTAAAATTTGCGTAAAACTTGCTGCTTTAGATAAACGATTATATGGACGATTACTTAAAACCGTTGTGCCACGCCCACTTTTCTTTTCCACATATTCATCAGAAGCTAATAATTCAATTGCCTTACGCACAGTGATTTTACTTACCTGAAACATTTCTTCTAATTCATTTTCCGTCGGTAGCATGGAACCTACAGGATATTTTCCAGAGAAAATATCTGCTTTAATTTTATCTGCAACTTCTAAGTATAATACCCGCGTTCTCTTCATAGTTTCACCCTTTATTTTACTCTTAGTAAAAGAATAGCACATAAAAAATAAAATACAAAAAGAAGAACATAAAAGCCTGGGATTGAATAGATCTCCCAGACTTCTTTATTGCATATACAACAGTGATACCGTTTTTCTTTTTGAGTAATTTCGCGATTTTAGGAAAAATTTTTATCAATTAGCGTTGAGTGTTTGTATCACAATTTCTATCTGCGGTGTTCAAGAATCAACACCCAACTTTCTAAAAACATGGAAAGCCATTTTGAGTGTCAGCTCACTATCTTTTCAGAGCAAAGCGTTTTGCGCCACAACCTTTTTCACGGTGTTCCCCAAGCAGCTCCTCGAAATAATTCATAACTGTCCAAAAATATGGAAAGCTATTTTTGTCAGTTACTCTTTATTTTTTCGAAGCTGACCGCTTGGAGCCACAACCTTTTTCACAACCTTATGCTCTTTCACCATTCGTCTTAATAACTTCTTTATACCAATCAAATGATTTTTTCTTTGAACGGTTCAATGTACCAGCACCATTATCATCCAAATCAACATAGATGAATCCATAACGCTTGCTCATTTCACCAGTAGAAGCACTCACTAAATCAATACAACCCCACGGCGTATAGCCCATCAAGTCAACACCATCTGCCACCGCATCCGCCATTGCATCAATATGTCGACGTAAATAATCAATTCGATAATCATCATCAATCGTTCCATCTGGCTTTACTTCATCAATTGCACCTAAGCCATTTTCTACAATAAATAGTGGTTTTTCATAACGATTATATAATTCGTTCAATGCAATTCGAAGGCCATCTGGATCAATTTGCCAACCCCACTCACTTGCTTCTAAGAATGGATTTTTGACCCCGCCTAATAAATTACCAATTGATGTATCTGCTTCTGGACTAACTTCATCAACTGCGCTAGACATGTAGTAGCTAAAGCCAATGTAATCTACAGGATAACTTTTCAACAACTCAAAGTCTTCAGCTGTTTGTTCTAGAAGGCTCGCATCCACGCCATATTTTGCATAAGTTCGAGCGGTATATGCAGGGTATTCACCACGAACTTGCACATCCGTACAAAAGAAATTAAATTCTTGATTTTGGATCATTGTTGCAACCTGATTCACTGGGTTGGCATCAATACTATAAGTGGTCGCATAAATAATCATGCATCCAACTTCAATATCTGAACGTAATTCATGCGCAATCTTCACTGCTTTACTGCTAGCAACAAATTGATTGTGCCACGCCTGAAAAATATTTTGATAATCTGCTGCCCCATTGCTTTGGACTAAGCCTTGGCTTAAAGCAGGAAAATGGAAAGCTGAATTGATTTCATTGAACGTCATCCAGTATTTTACTTTTTCGTGGTAACGAGTCAACACTGTTTCTGCGAATCGTTCATAAAACGTAATCAATTCGCGGTTTTTCCAGCCACCATATTTTTTAGCTAAGTTCAACGGCATTTCATAATGAGAAATCGTAATCACAGGCTCAATACCATACTTCAAACATTCATCAATCAACTGATCGTAAAAGCGTAAACCTGCTTCATTTGGCGTCAACTCGTCTCCTTGAGGAAAAATTCGTGACCAAGCAATTGAGAAACGATAACATTTAAAGTTCATTTCAGCAAATAAAGCAATGTCTTCTTTAAAACGGTCATAATGTTCGATTCCTCGGTGATTTGGATAAATATATGTTTCTTCATCAATTGTCCAGTCAAAGTCCTCACTACCGATAATCGCAAATCGTTGCTTTCCACCCGGCATTGCATCGGCAACGGATAAACCTTTGCCATCACGATCAAATGCACCTTCTAATTGATTGGCGGCTGTTGCGCCTCCCCATAAAAACTCTTTTGAAAAACGTGTTGTCATCACTTATATCCTCCTAGTGTCTTTATTTTACGATTGCTAGAAAATCTTCATTCGAGATAATTTCTTTTTGATCTAGTTCTAAAACATCAGCAAATTGATCGGTATTCGTAATTACAATTGGTGTCACGGTACTGTAACCCGCAGCATGAATTGCCTCAATATCAAATTTTACTAACAGGTCACCCGCTTTCACTTGGTCCCCTTGTTTTACGACCGTTTCAAAACCAGTACCATTTAATTCCACCGTATCCATTCCAATATGCATCAAGATTTCAATACCATCCGTTGTTGTTAAACCAACTGCGTGACCCGTTGGGAAAATCGTAGTAATTTCGCCATCTGCTGGTGCAACAAGTTCCCCTTTTTCTGGCTCAATTGCGATTCCTTTTCCCATCGCACCAGATGAAAAGACTTGATCGGCCACTTCACTTAATGGTAACACTTTTCCTGTCAATGGGCTCTTTAGATTATGACGACCAGAAGAAAGTGTTTCTCCTGCTGTGGCTTTCTTCTTTGTTTCTTCTGCAGGATCTTCAAATCCAACCAATAAAGTTCCTACAAAGGCAAGAATGAAAGAAATTCCTGTCGCAATGATTGCCATCGTTACATTGGACTCTACACCATCAATTGTACTGATGAACGACGGGATCGTTAGCAAGCTGACTAATCCACTAGCAAAAGATTTTACGCCTGCAAAACCGATCAAGGCACCACCAATCCCACCAGAAACACAAGCTACGATAAACGGTTTTTTCAATGGTAATGTTACCCCATATACAGTTGGTTCTGTAATCCCAAATAACGCAGTAATTGTGGATGAAATACCTAACGAACGTAATTTACTATCTTTCGAACGAACTGCAACAGCTAATGCTGCACCCCCTTGTGCTAAAACAGCTGGTAATAGCATTGGCATCAAAATATCATAACCAAATTGATCAAGGTTCAAGAACATAATTGGGACAAATCCCCAATGCATTCCAAACATAACAAATACTTGCCAAAAGCTTCCCATAATCAAACCAGCAACAATTGGACTAAAGTCATAAATTGAGTTGAACAAGCTACCTAACGCATTCCCAGCAATTGTTCCAATTGGTCCTAAAGCTAAGAAAACCAAAGGAACCATGACTACTAAAATAATTAAAGGAACCAAAATCATTTGTAAAAATTGTGGAATAATTTTTTTCACAAGTGGTTCAAACTTACTTTGGACCCAAACAGCCAAAAGAATTGGAATAACAGAAGAAGTATAACCAGATGGCGATAAAATAACTGATAGCCCAAAGAAATCTAATGCTGTTCCAGCACCAGCTGCTGCCGTGATTGCTGGATAAACCAGTGCCATTGCAATAGCTACTGCTAAAAATTGATTCGTTTTAAATTTCTTAGCTGCTGTAAAAGCCAACATTACTGGTAAAAATGTGAATACGCCATCAGCCGCTGCAAACAAAATCTGATAAGCCCCACTATCTGCAGCTAGCCAGCCAAGAACAGTTGCCAAAGATAGAAATCCTTTTAAAACCCCCGCTGCTGCCATTGCACCTAAAAATGGTGTAAAAATACTTGAGATGATATCAATAAACTTACTTAACAAATTACCTGATTTTTCTTCCTCTGTTGGTTGATCCGCCAAGCCTTCTTCATCCACAATTGCTTGATAGACATCAGCCACATTACTGCCAATCACCACTTGATACTGACCGCCACTTTGAACAACCTGAATCACATCTGGATCACTCTTCAATTTTTCTGTGTCTGCAATAGATTCATCTTTTAATTTAAAGCGTAATCGTGTTGCGCAATGAACCAGACTGTTGACATTTTTTTGCCCCCCAACTGCTTCCCATACACGTTTGCCAACTGCTTTGTTATCCATTTTTTCTTCCTTCTTTCTACTAAATTTTGATAAAATAAAAAGCCTAGATTGAAAAAACGGTCACGAGCTGCTTGCTCGTGTCCATATTTTCAATCTAGGTTTTGCCTGCCTGACAGTAACAACCCTTATGATTGGATCTGTTTTTCATTCACTACACGTTGAATGTGAATCGTCAAATAAATTTGTTCTGCAACTTCCATCTCTTGCTGCTGCGTATGAACTAAATAATCATTAATTCGTTGCACACAACGAAAGGCTTGTGGGTATTTTCCCTGAACTAACGCGTAAAGAAACTCATCTTTTTCGTCAGAATTCTCACCTTTTAGGTAACGCTGTGCAAAAAATTGTAGATGTGTGATAATTCGTTGATAATTCAATGATTCTTCATCAAAAACGACACCGAAAAATTTACTAATAATGCTCAAGATATCACGTACCATGGTTGTCGCAGTCATTGTCACTTGCATATCACCATTTCCTTGCTGGCTATTCACAAAATGAAAAGCGATAAATCCAGCTTCATCTTCAGGAAATTCAATAGCAGTCTTTTCTTCAAGAAAATGCAAGGCTTCTTTAGCAATCTGATACTCTTTAGGATAAAACTTTTTTGTTTCAAATAATAACGGATTTGGCAATTGAATTTTTTCTTTTGCTCGTCCAATTGCATAATGAACGTGATCCGTTAGTGTTAAATAAATATTTGGTGAAAAGTTCACAGCTAATTTTTCTTCCGCTAAATCAACGATTTGCTTTACTAGCTCGACTTCCTCAGAGGGAATGTCAGCCATCAGCTGTTGAAATTGGTTTCTTGAAAAAGAATCCTTGAGTACAAACTCTTTTTGGATTGCTTCAGGTGAAATCGAATCGCCGGGCTTCTTTTGAAACGCCAGTCCTTTACCCATGTAGACAATTTCTTCACCTAATTCATTTTTCGAAATGACGACATTATTATTCAACACTTTTTCAATAATCATCTCGTCTTCCCCTTTCCAAAAAATAAAAAAAACCTAGAATTCGCCTTTAAATCCTCAGCTGAATTCTGGTTTTGCCTGCTAAGCAGTAACAATCCATTTCTTAACTGAATTTATGATAACACTTTCTTTTCTTCTTTGCAACCCCTTCCAAGTTTTTTTATTTTTTGTTTTGGCTTTCTTCTATTGTTAACTGTTGACAACTATTAAAATAAAAAAACTGAGAACCTTTAGTTCTCAGTTTCTAGGCCTTTCTATTCTCCAGCAGCGCTCACACTTTTTATGAAATTTCGTACTAAAAAGTTTTTGTTTCTAAGTTAAAGGCTTGTTTCATTTCATCTGTTGCATCCTTTATCGGTGTTACTTTTTCTAATGCGCCTTGTACAACTAAGCGAGTTACTGCATTATTATCTCCACAAGTAATCAGGGTCACGATTTCTTTACCGTCCACTACATCTAATAACTCAGTTTCTGTTGGTGCTACTTTTTCTTTGAAAAAAGCTTTATACGTGTACACATTCTCTAAATCAGTCAAATAGATTGTAGCACCCATTGATAGATTTTCTAAAGGAGTGAACAATAGCTCTGGATTGGTTGAGCGGTGACTAGCCAGCGCATAATTTCCTTTTCCCATTTGTTGATCAGGTGATAAAGTTCCTGCACCATACAATAACGCTGTATTTGAAAGTCCCTTAAAAATTGGTAAGTTGATTGATACAGATGGAACTGCGACACTAGCAATCACTGGCAGATCCTTACTTTCAGAACTGGCCTCTGCTCGAATCACACGTTCAGAACTCATTGGTTCAACTGCATCAAAATCAAACGTTGTTTCTCGTTCGTTGTTTTTTTGCAAATCTTCTTTAGTTACATTAGCTATCGCGTATTGATCACCAGTATTCTTAACAAAAAAATCTTTGATTTGTTCATTAAAAATTAAAGCAATTCCTACTAGTAAGAGTAACAGCAAAAGTAAATTCATTAGCCAACGTCTCACGCGTTTTCCTTTTTTCTCTTTATTCGTGTTGTTGTCAGTCGCCATTGTACGACCTCCTCTTTCCACACCATATTTTCTTCATTTTAATGGATATCCCTACTTCTGTCTATCATTCAAGCGTAACTTACTACTCATTTGTTTTAGAGTTCCGTGTATTTTTCGCGCTTTCCTATACTCTTTTCGACAGGATATTTTCTATTATTTTTGATTAACTTTTCTTCAATGATTTCATCCAAATCGAAATCAAGATTATCCGCTAACATGTACGAATAGATTAAAACATCTGCTAGCTCTTCCTTAATTCGTTCTACCTGATTTGTCGTAACTTCCTCAGGTTGCTTCCATTGAAAAAGTTCCAGTAGTTCTGAAGCTTCCAAAGAAATCGAAATCGCTAAATCTTTTTCGTTATGAAATTGTCGCCAATTCCGATCATCACGAAATTTATTTACTTTTTCCATACTGTTCATTTGTCGGGCCTACTTTCTTTTTATCACTAAGTTTTTTAGTAGACAGTCTTTGATAATTGGTCTTCATATTCTTGATGCCATTTTTCGCTGACTTGTCTTGTTCCTGGTTCAAAAAAAACTGTTTCTGTTCCAACTTCATTTGCTTTTTGATAATACCATTTCTTCCAACGTAAAAAAGCCAAATTAGCTTCTAATACTTGAATTTTTGCTTCTAAAATCGTTTCTTGTTCAACAATAAAGGCATAGCGATCAGGTAGAGTCCCATCACCTTGCATACACCATTCCATAAATGTTGCAATATCTTTTACTGGAATAGCCGATTTTTTTAAACACTCAATGACATTCAAGTAACCTAAATCATCCTCGGTAAATACACGTCGCCCCGCTGAATTTTTTTTCACGAATGGCAACAAGCCTTCTTTATCATAATAGCGTAAGGTGTCTGTTGATAATTGATACTTTTCAGCAATTTCGCCAATTGTATAAGTTTTCATTTTTCCTCCTTGACTTGGAGCTAACTCCAAGTTGTATACTACGTTTATCTTAACAGAAGAAAGCAGGAAATGAAATGAATAAACCCCTAATCGTGATTACTGGAGCAAGCTCAGGCTTTGGAGCAGAAATCGCCAAATTATTTAATAAAGAAAACTATCCCATGTTATTGCTAGGTCGTCGTACAGAAAAAATCTATTCCTTACCGCTTGATTTTGATCAAGTGCTTGTTGACTCTGTCGACGTGACTGATGAACAAGCTTTCAAAGCCAGTATTGCCGCAGCAGAAGAAAAGTTTGGAAAAACTGATTTATTAGTAAATAACGCTGGTGTGATGTTATTAGGTAATGTTCAATCACAATCTCCATCGGAATGGAAAACGATGATGGACACAAATGTTTTAGGTGTGTTAAATGGTATGCAAGCTGTACTAGCAGATATGGTTGAAAGAAAGCACGGTACAATCATCAACATGTCTTCATTAGCTGGACGTAAAACTTTTGTGAATCATGCCGCTTATGTTGCCTCAAAGTTCGGTGTTCACGGATTAAGCGAGACCATTCGCGAAGAAGTTTCAAAAGATAATGTTCGTGTAAGCTTAGTTGCCCCTGGCGCTGCCGAAACGGAATTATTAACTCATGTTACAGATACTGGTGCTTTGTCGGACTATCAAGCATGGAAAGAAACAATGGGCGGAATCACTCTTGATCCTGTCCACGTCGCAGAAGTGGTTAAATTTATTTATGATATGCCACAAGAAGTGAACATCAGAGAAATTGACATTGCAGCAACACGCCAAGATGGCTAATTATTCTGATACTAAAAAAGGTTGGAACAAATGGTTCCAACCTTTTTTCTATTTAGGGAGTAGCTCCTAAAAATAACATGCTACTCTTACCATCTATGAAAAGTTTTTGGTATCTCTGTTTGATATTTTTGTCAGTTGTTCTTTCTCTTTTCGGAACTGAACGCTTGGAGTCACAGGTTAAGCCTTTTGCGCTACAACCTTTTCCCTCGGTGTTCCCAAAGCAACTTCTCGAAATAACTCTCAATTGGTCAAAAATATGAAAAGCTATTTTTTGTCAGTTGCTCTTTATTATTTCGAAGCTAAACGCTTGGAATCACAACCTTTTTTCTCGGTGTTCCCAAAACAACTCCTCCACATAGCTTTCATCCACTTCAAAACATGAGATGCTGTTTTGAGTAACTGCTTGCTATCTGTTCGGAGCTAAACGTTTTGCGCCACAACCTTTTCCTCAGTGTTCCCCAAGCAACTTCTTCGGCAATAAGTCCACTTTTTCTAAAAATATGGGAGGCTATTTTTAGAAAAGTTTTCTTATTGCTTGAAGCTAAACACCTGGAGCCACAACCTTTCTCTCAGTGTTCAAGAAGTACCTCCTTCAAAATAAGCCCAAATTTCACAAAAATTTGAGGAACAATTTCTGGAAATTTACTCTTATTTATTGGAGCTGGGCACTTCTTTCACAACCTTTCTCTTAATAATTCAAATAACCGCCGTGCGTATGTAAAAGTTTGACTGACTTGCCTTCTTCTTGCTGCTTTTCAATTCGCTCCTCACCCCAAACAGACATTGCAACCAAAATCTCCCGTAGTGTTTTTCCTTCTTCTGTTAATGAATATTCTACTTTAGGAGGCACTTGATTATAAATCTTTCGATGAACGATACCGTCTTGCTCTAACTCACGCAATTGTTGCGTTAACATTTTTTGAGTAATTGTAGGAATTTTTCGGCGTAGTTCACCCGTGCGAATAGCCCCATTTCCTAAATGGCAAAGAATAATTGGTTTCCATTTTCCGCCAATCACTTCTAAAGTTGCTTCAACACCAATATGATAAATTTTTTCCATTCACTTACTCTCCTCCAAAAAAGATACGCTCCAAATACTAGCACCTTCTATCAACTTTTGAAAGCAAAAAAACTTTTTTCAAAGATTATCAATTAATAATCAGCGTCTTAAATAAAAAATGAAAAATTTCTAATACTACAATAAAACGATTTTTTCGCGTACTTACGCAAATGTTACAAAAAAGTACCTATTGCACTAAAAAGTAGGTACTTTCTACTTTCATAAATAAGGTCTATATTTTCTATTCGTCAGGTAACAAACTTTTAGGAGGAAAAAAATGAAAAATAAAATCTCACCCACACTTACATTGATGGCATTAGTTATCAATGCCTTTGCCATTGGTTCAACTGAATTTATCAGTGTTGGCCTTATGCCTTTGATTGTAAATAGCTTTCACGTTAGCTTGGCACAAGCAGGACTGACTGTTTCCCTTTACGCAATTGGCGTTACTGTTGGCGCGCCACTCTTAACTATTTTAACTGGAAAATGGAATCGAAAATTTTTAATGATGATGATTATGTCTTTATTCATTGTTGGAAATCTATTTGCTGCATTCGCTGCAAGCTTTGCCATGTTACTAATTGGTCGTGTTATTTCTGCCCTAGCTCATGGTATTTTCATGTCCGTTTCAAGTGTCATTGCAGCAGATGTTGTTCAGCCACATAAACGTGCCAGTGCAATTGCCATCATGTTTACTGGATTAACCGTGGCTACCGTTACAGGTGTTCCATTAGGTACCTTCATCGGCCAACAGACCAATTGGCACATGACATTCATTTTTATTGCAGCTGTTGGTTTCATTGGGTTACTCGCCAATTTATTCTTGATTCCAAGTGGCTTACCTATCCCAGGGTCGGTAGACTTGAGAGGTATTCTAAGAATCTTTAAAAATAAATTTTTAGTTGGTTCCTTTTTGATCACTGCACTTGGTTATGGTGGTACTTTTGCTGCTTATACTTACCTAACGCCAATTTTGCAAGACAAAATTGGTTATTCTGCACATGCTGTCGTTATCTTATTAGTTATCTATGGACTAATGGTTGCCATTGGAAATACGATTGGTGGGCATTACTCTAACCGGCAACCTTTGAAAGCGTTAGGTGTTATGTTTGGTCTGTTAGTTCTTTCTCTACTTTTCCTATTTTTAACAATTTTGAGTGGAAATAAACTAGTAGCAACCGTTGCAACACTCGTCTTAGGACTCTTCTCTTTCATGAATGTTCCTGGGCTACAATTTTATGTCGTTCAACTAGCTGAAGGCTATACACCAAAAGATATTACTCTAGCTTCAGCATTTAATATTTCTGCATTTAATATCGGAATCGCATTCGGCTCGTTTGTCGGAGGACAAGTAACAAAAACTGTCGGCGTTGGTTACACGCCAATTTTCGGAGCAGGTATTGTCTTACTGGCTGTTTTTTTAGTTCTAAAATTGATTGCTGAAAATAAAAAAATAGAACAACTGTCTTTAACTGCACAGGAAATGAATCCTGAAAATTCAACTAGTGTCACAAAATAAAGAAGAGGACGAGCCTAAGACTCGTCCTCTTCTTGCGTTTTCTTGATGCTTTTTTCCTATACATACGTTATGTCTATTTAAGCGTTTAATCGATACTCTTATCGATAATTGCCCGCAGTACCTTTTCCCTTAACTCAATCGAATCAACGTTATTTTTTCGTTCATAACCTTGAACCAGAATATCGCAAAGATAAAGCTGAGAGATTTTTCCAGCTAAAGACGCCCCGTTCAGAAACTCTTCAATTGCTGTTTGTAAAACAAAATCGGCAGTTCGTCCAATTGGCGATTGAAGATAATTCGTAATTGCCAAAATTTTGGCACCATTTTTTTTCGCAATTTTCATTGAATCATACGTATCTTTTGTTTTCCCTGACAGTGAAAAAACAATTACTGTGTCTCCTTCATCCAATAGTGAAGCAACCTGTGCTTGAATATGCGGATCTACTACTGCATGCGCCTTTACACCAACTCTTAGAAACATAGTGGCTAAATCTAAACTAGTCGTTCCACTTGATCCCACTCCAAATATATAAATATTGTTTGACTGGCTAATCAGTTGAAGCGCATCGGCTAATGTTTCCTCGTTAAGTAATGATTCTGTTGCATTCAATGCCTCTTTTACTCCAACTGCGATTTCAGTAAAATATTTTGCTTCTTTCGGTAGCTCTTGTTTCTGGCTAAAGTCTTCTTTCGCAATTTCGATTTTCAAATCAGAAAAACCAGAAAAACCTAATTTTTGACAAAAACGAATAATTGTTGCATCGCCAACTTTTGTTTTTGCCTTGATGTCACTCATTGTATTATAAATAACTGATTTCCCAGAATCCAAAATATAGTCAGCTACTTTTTTTTCAGATTTTGTTAAAAATGGATAGTGCTCGCGAATCAAATAGGTATACTTCATGACTTCTCCTTCACTACAACGTATTCGCTTCATTATACTCCAAAACAAAAAAATTCTCCAAAATTCTCCAATTAAGGCTTTACATGATTGTAAGCGGATGCTACACTATGTTCGGAGTTATTATCCAAAAATAAAACAAAAATGGAGAATTAGGGAGAATGAAAAAACAAACATTTTTAGATGCCATTTCTGGCGGGTTGATTGTTTCTTGTCAGGCTTTACCTGGCGAAGTATTTTACAGCGAAACTGGCGGAATAATGCCTTTATTTGCTTTGGCTGCTCAAAAAGCAGGAGCTGTTGGTATTCGTGCAAATTCTGTTCGTGATATTTTGGAAATCAAAGAACAAGTTGACTTGCCGATGATTGGTATCATCAAACGTGATTATTTACCTGAAGAACCTTTTATTACTGCAACCATGCGCGAAGTTGACGAGCTTGTTGCAACCGGTGTGGAAGTTATTGCTCTTGATTGTACTTTACGAAAACGTCACGATGGCTTAAAAATCAATGACTTTATTGTTCAAATTAAAGATAAGTATCCCAATCAACTATTGATGGCGGACATCGCCACATTTGCAGAAGGTGTCAATGCTGCTAAGGCAGGAGTTGACTTTATTGGGACAACATTGAGTGGTTACACAGCAGACAGTAAACACCAAAACGAGCCAGATATTGAGCTTATCAAACAATTGGTTGATGCAAATCTATGTGTTATCGCAGAAGGAAAGATCCACACACCTGAACAAGCAAAAAAAATCAAAGACTTAGGTGTTGCTGGACTTGTTGTTGGTGGTGCAATTACGCGACCGCAAGAAATTGCACAGCGTTTTGTTGATGGATTAAACTAGGAGGAATCACTATGTTCAAAAAATTTTCACAGCTTGGTCGTGCTTTCATGCTCCCAATTGCTATCTTACCTGTCGCTGGTCTTCTTCTTGGACTGGGTGGCGCGCTAACAAATGAAAGCGCCATAAATGCCTACCCACTTTTAGCACAACCATGGCTACACACGATTTTGAGTATTATGAGTGTTGCTGGTAATGCTGTTTTTGCAAATCTAGCGTTGATTTTTGCGATTGGTATCGCAGTTGGCTTGGCAAATGGCGATAAAGGAACTGCTGGATTAGCTGGCGGTGTTGCCTATCTCGTGTATACAGCAACAATTAGTGGCTTTCTGGAACTTTTTTCTCCAGAGGGTGCCTCTTTGGATACTGGAGTTGTTGGTTCAATTGCCATTGGTGGCACGGTCGCCTTTTTGCATAATCGTTATCGAAAAATCGAATTACCACAGTTTCTTGGTTTTTTTGGCGGCTCTCGTTTTATTCCCATCGTTTCTAGTTTAGCTGCAATTCTTATCGGTTCATTTTTTTATTTGATCTGGCCGCCAATTCAAAACGGCTTAGTCATTGCTGGAGAGCAAATTGCACAAATGGGTAGTTTGGGTACATTTTTATATGGCTTTTTACTTCGTCTGACTGGTGCAGTTGGTTTGCACCACACGATTTATCCACTGTTCTGGTATACTTCGTTGGGCGGAACAGAAACAGTTGCTGGTTCAACGATTTCAGGTGCACAAAATATTTTCTTTGCTCAGTTAGCCGATTCTAGCCACACAGGTCTATTCACTTACGGAACCCGTTTCTTCGCAGGAAGATTTGCTACGATGATGTTCGGTTTACCTGCTGCATGTTATGCAATGTATCGCGCGATTCCCAAACAAAACCGTAAGAAGAATGGTGGTTTGTATTTTAGTGGTGCGTTGACCTCTTTTTTAACTGGGATTACTGAACCTATTGAATATATGTTTTTATTTGTAGCTCCATGGCTATATGTCATTCACGCATTTTTAGATGGTCTCTCTTTTTATTTCGCTGATATTTTAAACATTCGAATTGGTAATTCATTTTCTGGAGGCCTCATTGACTTCTTATTATTTGGTGTTTTACAAGGAAACGACAAAACAAATTGGTTGAAATTACTACCCTTTGGTCTTGCTTGGGCAGTTATCTATTATGTTGTCTTTTCATTTTGTATCAAAAAATTCAAAGTGGCGATTCCAGGTATGGAGTTAGCTACAGATGAAACTCCGAACGAATTTGAAAAGGAAAACAAAAAGAAACCAACTACTTTACATGACGAGTCACTAACCATCATTACTGCACTCGGAAGCCAAGAAAATATTGAATCAGTCGAAGCTTGTGCTACTCGTCTGCGTGTTTCTGTCACCGACGGACAACTGGTCAATAAACAAGCTATCCAAGAATTAGGCGCTACAGCTGTTTTTGAAGTTAAAGGTGGCATCCAAGCCGTTTTTGGTGGTAAGGCAGATCTTTTGAGTCAGGAAATCAACCAAATTTTAAATAAAGATAGTTAGCAGTTTGCTACTTATTGATTGCATAAAAAAGAAGCTCAGTTGTCCCACACTAGACAACTGAGCTTTTTCATTCTTTCATTTACTAAATACTTATAAAAACAACTCTTTTTTCGCCAAAAAATTTCTAGCTTGCAACAAATCATGAAACTGAAAATCTGCGGGTGCTGGACGTTCTCGTAAACGTGAAAGATCTTTTTTCAGTGGATAGCGCCCTTTTCTAACTGGTAGATCCGTGATATCATCTTCAACTAGAACAGAAAGAATTCCTGCACGACGCGCTGCTTCGATCCCGACTCTTGAATCTTCAAAAACAAGCGCATGTGCTGGATCAACACCAGCTTTTTGACTGGCTTTTAAGAAAATCTCTGGATTTGGTTTCCCGGCTTCGACTTCATCCCCCGCCAATAGTACATCAAAATAGTCAGTAAGTCCTTCCATCTCTAAATAAGTTAAGACTTTTTCTCGGTTTGAAGACGAGGCAACAGCGATTTTAACCCCTTGTTCTTTGGCGAAATCTAATAATGGAACCAAACCATATTTTTTATGAACTGTTTTTTCTTTCGCCAATAGTTCATTTTTGAACACGTTCATTGAGTCACGCCATTCATTGTAAGGTACCTCCTCGCCATAGAGTTCTTTCATCCCTAAACGAATATCTGGATCCGTTTTTCCTGTTAAATAATAATAAACATTATGATTCAATTCATAATCATGTTTTTCTGCAGAATTGAAATAGCCTCGATAACTAAGACGACCTGTATCAAACATTAGTCCATCCATATCAAAAATAAATAATTCGATTTTATTCATAATAGCCTCCAATAACTTGAGTTGGTTCATTCTACCTCAAAAGGGAAAGAAAGGACAGCAGTAAGCGATTAAGGAACCCTCTAACGAAAAGAAAAATCAGAGGATTCACAGCTTTTTCTACAATTATTTGCTCATTTCAGAACGTTGTTTTTTCTTTGCTTTTTCTTTGCTTTTTCTCGCCTAACTAGTAGTCATTTCCGTCAAAAGGGCGGGCAAAACGCCTGTTCGTTTTGTCCCACCCTCTTTTTTACCCGTTTGATACATTCACAACTTTATCTGCTTGCCGTGAAAGATTGTTCTTTGATTGTTTCTATTAATTCGTTCAAGTGCTGACTGGCAGTTACTCCGTCATCTTGCTTCAAACTTGCTTCTGAAAGAATAAATGACCCACCAACTGCTACTACTTGAGAATGGTTCAAATAGTCGAGAACATTGGTTTCATCAATGCCACCCGTTGGCAAAAATTTCACGTCATAAAATGGTCCACTCAAGGCCTTGATTGCCTTTAGCCCGCCATAGATATCTGCTGGGAAAAATTTAACCATATGAATACCATAATCCACCGCTTGCTGAATTTCACTGGATGTTGCCGTTCCAGGAAAAACGGGAATACCTTGAGCTAAACTATATTCGATGACTTCAGGAATCACAGCTGGTGACACAATAAATTTTGCGCCATTTTTAACTGCTGCCTTTGCCTGTGCCAACGTTCGCACAGTGCCCGCACCCACCAATAATTTTCCAGATTTTGCTAATTGTTTGATGGCTGCTTCTGCCAATTCACTACGAAACGTGACTTCAACTAACGGTAACTGATTTGCTAACAGAATTTCTTCCAATCGATCCAGATAGTCAAGATCCGTTGCAGTATAAAGAGGCAATAGCTTTGCTTCTTCGATTTTTTGATAAACTTCGTTTTGAATTGTCTGCATTTTCAAGCTCGCTCCCTCACAAAACGTGATCTATTTTTTGGCTTTTGTGATTGCTTCGTGTAATCCTTGCATATAGGTAATCCCCATTGCGCGGTCATATAAACCATAGCCTGGCATCGCCACTTCTCCCCAAATCGTTCGACCATGGTCAGGACGAATCACACCATCAAAACCAACGTCCACTAATGCTTGCATCAGCGCATACATATCAAGTGAACCTTCTGTTGATAAATGTGCTGTTTCCTTGAACTTTCTTTCACCCATAAAGCCAACATTTCTAAAGTGGACAAAGTTAATTCGTTCTCCAACTTCATGAATGATTTCAACCAAATCGTTGGCTGGATCTGCTCCCAAGGAACCTGTGCATAACGTAATTCCATTGTAAGGAGAATCAACAATTGATAAAATTCGTTTTAAGTCTGCCAGGTTCTTTGTAATGCGTGGGAAGCCAAAGATCTCCCATGGTGGATCATCCGGATGGATAGCCATTTTCACATCCATTTCCTCACAAACTGGAATAATTTTTTGCAGGAAATAGGAAAGATTTTCAAATAAAACTTCTTCCGTCACACCTTCATAAGTTTCCACCAACCGATTGAATTTATCTAGGCGTTCTTTCTCCCAGCCGGGCAAACGAAATCCTTTTGATTGGCTATGGATCAATGTATACATTTCACTTGGCTGCATGTTGTCAACTACTGACTGATCATAGACTAACGAAAAGCTGCCATCTTCATTTTCATAAAACAAATTGGTCTTTGCCCAACCAAAAATTGGCTTAAAGCTATAACAAATCAAATGCACGCCACACTTCGACAAATTTTTGATTGTCTGGATATAGTTATCAATATAATGATCTCTATCGGCTGTTCCTGCTTTAATTGCATCATGGATGGCCACACTTTCAATTCCTAATAATTCTAGATTTCCAGCTTCAACAGAATCTTTTAATTCCTGAATTTCGTCAACTTCCCAGATATCACCAGGTAACTTGTCTAACAAAGTCCCTACAATTCCATTGATGCCCGGAATTTGACCTACATTTTCCAGCGGAATCGAGTCTCCTTGACCATACCATCTAAATCCCCACTTCATCTTGGCTTACGCCTCCTTTAAAAGTCATCTTCTTCATCATTTTCTTCAGTCATTGATGTATGCCATGCTTGTAAACTATCTTCTCCCTGTGCAAGGATTGCCGGAGCAACTTGTTCTAAAGGCGTTTCAATTAATTGATGATTGATCGTTTCCAATAACATTGGTAAGTTGACACCGCCAATAACATACACTTGTTCTTGAAGTGCTGGTTCTAATTGACTAACAGCTAATACTGACTGATTGTAGGGACTAGCACTTACCAAGTCTGTTAATACAATGACACCATTTTCTTGATTGACTTCATGGATTGCTTTCCCGATTTTTTCACCTAAAAGTTGTACATCATCCGCTTGGTTCAAGCGAACGGTTGCTGTATTATTCGTTGCCCCAATGATTACCGTTGCAGCATCTTTTAATCCTTCACTCAACGTACCATGTGTTGCAATCACAATTCCTAACATGATGCTTCCTCCTCGACAGACAGTTTTGGTTCATTTCTTTTGAAAAAAGTCATAACTTTTACGATATTTTCCATATTAAGTTCTTTTTGATCGAGTACTTCTCGACTTAGATAAAAGCCAGTTGTCTCTGCTTGATTTTCACCACTAAACAAATACATCGGCTGTTTTTCTAACAATTGTTCGGACACAACTTCAATGCCTGCTTTTTTAGCAGCTTCACTTGTTTTTTTAGGCGTACCCAGTACTCTCAATGGTGCCTTCGCCCCAACACTATCCAACAAGTACACTTCACAATTTCTTTTGGTTACACTTTGTAGTACCGTAACTCCTTGCTCACCAAAGCATCCTTCATCAAGCAGTGCATAAGCTGTTTTTTCATCGGGTTCTTCCATCATTGCTAGTAGCGTCAAGATCGATGACGTATTCCGAACAAGATTTTTACGATTCGACAATCCTTGAGTCACCTTGCCTAAAAAATAAAAGTAACTAGCAAAGACAGCTATTACGAGCCATGTACTAAAAGTAGTCACATCAAAAACCAATGCATGCTTCATTAAGTAAACGATCGTCGCCATTAAGCCAATAAAAATCAGGCTGACTGTGCCTAATAAAATAAATTTGGTCGTAGCCTTCGCTTGTTCTTTTCGTTGAAACAAAGTGTACGCCCCCACATGTCTAGGTGGTGTGTCATAATACGTGCAAACCACTCGCTCGGCATTTTCGACATCGCCAATGTAAATATTTCTGGAAGAGGTTCTTTTCTGTTGGTTATATTCAATTACTTGTACGTCTTCTCGCATCGGCAAAATATCTGCAATAACAGCTGAGATAAATCTTGTTTTTTGTTTGTGTGTACGCCGTAAGCGATAGACATATTGGTAACGAAACAACCAATCTTGAAAGCGTTCCTTTTTTTGCATCGTACTCCCCACCTATCCTTGTTCGTTTATTTGGGGAGTCTGGTAATCAATCCCAGACTCCATTTGCTTATCCTTATGCGTGATTTTACAAATCAAATTTGCTTAAAATGTCTTTTAAAGTTGATTTTGGCGCAGATGGCGTTGCTTGGAAATAAATATTTTCAACCCCATAGTCTTCGTTCAATTCTTTTAATTTTTGCGCATCTTCTTTATTTAAATAAACTGATTTTGTTACTAATAAATCTTTTTCTGGATCTTTTTGAGCAATCCCGCCAATATTTAATTCTTTCATTGGTATACCATGTTTGACTAAGTCATAGATCACACTCACTGTTTTGGCAATCAAGATGCAGTTATACTCTTTAAACTCATATTCATCCCAATAAAATTTTGCTTTATCGCTTGTGATGACAATCGTTTTTTGCCCCGTACGACTTCCCGCGTTTTTATAAAGATCACGCATGAATTTATCTTTTGCGACAACATCATCCACTACAAAAATGGAATTAACTCCGCTCTTTTGTGACAAAGTCACCATTACTTGACCATGGATTAAACGTTCATCTACACGTGCTAAGTTTACTTTTCCCATCAAAAACACTTCCTTTAATTTTTATAAAATTCCAATACCTGCTAAGACAATCAAAATCAATGTTAACCAGAGCAACGCTTGAGTTACTTTTAGTCCCTTTTTGTTATAGAACCAGTAAACACCCATCACGACTGCTAACGGCAACAACCCTGGAACAATTTGGTCCAAAATATCTTGAATGACGAAATCTTTACCCGAAATAACAAACTTCAAGGTTGACTCTACTTTGACATAATTACCTGCTAAAACACCCATCATGAATAGCCCTAAAACAGATAATGTTTCAATTGCTGTTTGAATGCCGGTGCTTTGCATCAAACCAGTGGCATTTCGTCCCATTGCAAAAGCTTGTCTTGCAAAGAACACCCCTAAAATCGCTTGATACGTGGCAAAACAGATGAATGGGAACAACGCGCCTAACGCACTACCTTGTTGTGCCCATGGAACTGCGATTGCAATAAAGATATATTGAACAGTTCCTGAGTCAATCGCATCCCCAATTCCTGCTAAAGCCCCCATCAAACCAGCTTTTGTGTTGTACATCAAATCATCTTGCATCAAAACTTCACTGTCAGTATATTCTTCTTCTGCACGTTGTTGTTCCATTGAAGACATTAACCCAGTGATTACACCACCACCCCAACTTAATTGGGTATTGAAGAACAACAACTGACGTTTATAAGCAGCTCTTCTAGCATCATCATCTTTATACAATTTTTTCAAAATCGGCATCATTCCATAAAGTAAGGATGGTGCCAAATAGCGTTCAAATGAGTGCGGAATTTCATTAGCGAAATGCCAACGTAAATAGGCTTTCGTCACATCTTTTTTGGTAATCTCTTCTGGTGCTTGACTGTTTACTTGTGTTTTTTCAATTGCTTCTGTCATCATTCTTCCTCCTTACTTTGCTTAGAATCCATCATCATAGTCATCGTCATCATCATCGAACGTTGTCGTTGCAGTACCATTACCATTGTCAGCAGCTGCTTGGACATGTTTTCCTTGTTGTGATTTCACGAAAATCAAAGCAATCAATACACCAAAGATTGCGTAAGTTACCATCGTGATTTCTAATGATTTGAAGACAACACTTAAGAAATAAGCCAAGAAGAAGAACACCATATAATCTTTTCGACCAATAACATAAACTGTTGTAGCAATCCCAATTGCCGCTAAACCACCACCAACAACTTCTAAAATATGAATCACAACCGTTCCTTCTAAAGCAGTAATCACATCTGCAATAATTGGTGCCCCCAAATAAAGTGCGATAAATACTAACGGTACGAATAACAGAAATGAAGCCAAGGTTGGATATAAGATAATTGAACGTTTGATTGCTTTGTCGTTCAAGTCTTCAACAGCTTTATCTGTATATTTCCCTAAAAATGTATTGATAAAGAAGCGCAATTGATATAAATAACTTCCTAATAATCCTACTGGAACAGCTACTGCAATTGCTGCCTCAGGTGAAAGATCTCCTAAAAGTGCTACTGGAACAGCCACCGCTGCTGCAATTGATGGTTCAGCTGGCATTGAACCTCCAGGTGAAAAGACACCCATATAAATCATTTGTAATGAAGCGGTGATAATCATTGCTTGTGCCACGTTTCCCATGATGATTCCGACAACTAACCCTGTCATCAATGGCGAGAATCGAAGTGTTAACGTTGCCCCTCCGCCAAGCCATCTTGACATGATAGCTGCAACCCATAAGGCAATCAATAAACTTTGTATGATACTTAAATTTTCCATAAGTCCTCCCCTAAACTTTCGTTCATTTTTGTTTTGACCTAACGACCTTTATCCTACGAACTGATTTTATCAACTGAATTTTATACTAAATAATAGCTCTGACTTTGGACCGCTCGTTCTGGTAAACGACCAGCAACAATTCGCTCGACATCTTCAACACATTTTTTTCCCATCTCTTCTAGGCATTCCCTTGTATATGCAGAGGTGTGTGGTGTCATTACAACATTTTCAAATGATAGATAAGGATGATCTTTTCTTCCCGGTTCTTCTTCCAAGACATCTGTAGCAAAACCAGCGATTTTTCCTGATTTTAGCCCTGCAACCAGTGCTTCCTCATCAATCAAAGCACCCCTAGCACTATTTGACAGATAAACCTGATCTTTCATCTTTTCGATTTCAGCCGTTGAAATCATATGATAATTTTCTTCTGTAAGATTGGCACATAAACAGATAATATCTGCTGAAGCAAGTAATTCATCCAGCTCCACTTTTTTGGCACCAAAGCTTTGTAAATACAACTCTGATTTATAAGGATCATATGCCAAAACTTCGCAACGAAATCCATTTCGTAAAATCTCGACCACACAGCTTCCTGTGTTTCCAACCCCGATTACGCCAACTGTTTTGTTGAAGAGTGCCCGACCAACAAATTGTGCACGATCTTCCCAGTGATCCTTTTTCACACTAGAATCTGCTTCAACTGTGCATCTTAAAATAGCTAACAGATTTGTGATATTGTTTTCGGCTACGGCATCTCGCTCAACTAATGCCGGAATGATTGAAACAATCGTTCCTTTTTCTTTTGCTGCTTCGAGGTCGATATTGTTGTACCCAATGCCGTGTCGAGAAATCAAACGTAGTTCATCTTTATACTCGAAAAATTCTTTGGTAAAAAACGGGGTAACACTGGCAATAATCACATTGTAGCCGTGCAACATTTCTGCCAGTTCTTTTCCAGGTATCTCACCATCTACAGTAAAGTGTTTGACGGTTCCTAACGCTTCTAATCGTTTTAAATGTTCAGGAAAAATTTTGCCAAAGCTACTTGAATTCACAATTGCGATTTGATACTTAGACATTTTTTTACTCCCTTCACTCTTTTTTGATTACTTCATGACCACCAAAACCATTTCGCAAAGCAGAAACAACTTTTGCAGAAAAACTGTCTTCTTCCTGTGACAGATTTCTCATGAATAAACTCATCGCAATCACCGGAACAGGGACATTCATTGCTAATGCTGTTTCTACCGTCCATTTTGCCTCACCAGAAGCTGCTACGATTCCACGATAATCTGCCAATTCAGGACTTTGGCGAAATTGTTCTTCTGCGATTTCCATTAACCACCCTCGAATAACGGAACCGTGATTCCAAACACGAGCTACATCTGCTAAATCGAAATCATAATCACTTTGTTCCACTAATTGAAAGCCTTCGCCGATTGCCTGCATCATGCCATATTCAATCCCGTTGTGAACCATTTTCAAAAAATGACCGCTCCCAGCTGGCCCAGCATATAGGTAACCGTTTTCAATTGCAAGATCTTTAAATAATTGCTCAATAGATAAAAAGATTTCTTGGTTTCCACCAATCATCAAACACGCATTGTTACGCGCACCTGAAATACCACCCGAAGTTCCACAATCAAAATAATAAATGCCACGTTCTTCAAAAATTGCTGCGCGCCGAACTGAATCTTGATAATTTGAGTTTCCACCTTCAATCACAATGTCCTGCGGTGCTAAAAGTGGCAATAATTGCTCTAATACTCGATCAGTTGGGCTGCCTGCGGGTAACATCAACCAAATAATTTTTTGCTCTAGCTTGTCTTCTTGATAAGAAGCTAGTAAGTCTTCGACTGTTTGAAAGGCTTCGATCCCTTCATGACTTGCAATATTTAGCGTCTCTTCAGCTAAATCTGTCCCCTTTATTTCATAGCCACGCTCTTTCAAATTGATTGCTAAGTTCATTCCCATCTTACCTAATCCAACAAAACTCACTTTCATGATAGCGCCTCCATTTCTATATCCTCATTATACAAAAAAATATTTTTTTGTAAACATAAAAAATAAAAATTTTTTCGTTTGATTTTTTTATTGAAACATTATATCCTTTATTTAGAGAGTAAAGGGGGAACACATATGTCTGTATCCATTCGCTTACAAATAAGAACCATGTACAATGATTTCAGTCCGAAAGAGCAAGCCATTGCAGATTATGTTCTAGAAAATTCAAGTAAAGTAGCCCACAGTTCCATTAGCGATTTAGCGAATGAGCTTGGAATCGCTGACTCCACTTTTTTTCAATTTACGAAAAAACTTGGTTACAATGGATTCAAAGATTTCAAAATGGCAATGCTCATTCAAGAAAATGATTTTTCTGCGATTGCCATCCACGAAAACATTGATCAAAATGATACGGAATTAACCATGGCACAAAAAGTTTTTGACTCCAACATCACAACTTTGAATGATACACAAAGGTTATTGCGACAAGAAGATTTAAAGCAAGCGGTTGATCTGATCAACACTTCTGATCGGCTCTTTTTCTTTGGTGTAGGTGGATCTGAAATCGTTGCAACCGATGCTTATCACAAATTTTTACGCTCACCAATCTCAGTTTTTCATAGTACGGATTACCATATTCAATTGATGGAGGCTTCTCTTTTAACACCCACTGATTGTGCAATCTTGATTTCTCATACAGGTAAATCAAAAGAAACCATTCGTTTAGCAGAAACCGTCAAAGCCACCGGGGCAAAAGCAATCGTCGTCACAAGTCAGGCAAATTCTCCTTTGGCTAAGTTGGGTGACGTGGTCTTTATTTCCATTGCAGAAGAAACCGAATTTCGTTCTGAAGCTTTAGCTTCGCGAATTTCTCAACTAAGCATTATGGACTCGCTTTACGTCATTTTAATGTTTTATAATCAAGAAAAAGCACGTGATTCAATTTCCAAAGTTCGCCGAGTAATTGCTCGCAGCAAACAATAAAAAATCCACCAACCATTAGTAATCTGGGCTAATGGTTGGTGGATTTTTTATTTGTTCTGAAAGTAAATTGTTTATTGATGGTTTATTGGTGGCATCAAAAGGAGAAAGACAGTACACACGTGTCAAATCAGAGGCATCTGTGTTCTCTACTTATTTTTGTCTAGGTAAGAAACTACCTAGCACTATCCCACAAAAAAACAGGCAACTAAGTTTCCCCATACCATACTTCAGTAGTCAGCCTGCTTTATTGAATTATTTTTACTTAATCAATCACTTGTTTCACCTTGAACTCTTTTGTCTGTTCCGATTTTTCTTCTTGGCTCGCTAATTCAAACAATATATGTTCTCCACTTGATTCATCTTCGACAATGACCAATTTTCCCAGTGGCTGACGTTGGTCTTTCACGATTTGTGCTTCACGAATCAATTCTTTTGGGTCACGTTTTGCTGCTAATGCATTTCCTAAATTAAAAAAAACTGTTTCTTCCATCACAATCCCTCCCATTTCCACCGATATTTTGCTTTTTACCAAAACTTGAAATCTTTACGCGTTGGAACCTGCCTGTTGAAACTTCTATAGTTTTATTGTACCATGCGTCAGAAAAACAATGTATTTTGGGCACACTGATTCATTTATAAAAAATAACTTGATTATAAAAATAGAAAAAAAGTAGAGCCAAACATTCACACGTTTTGCTCCACTCTTCTCTTCATCCTTAAATTTCAATCAGCACACCGTCATAAGCTGTCAACATTTGGTGCTCATCTGCTAATTCTTTCATTTCTTGATGTGTCAAACCTCCATTGTGAGAAAAATGACTAAGAACATAGGTCGTCTTTTCATCACATAACCCTCGTTCGGACAACGATTGAATCAGTCGTAAATTTTCTCCTAAATTCATGTGAATACCACCAACATACGTCATGTTTTGTCCTGTACAATCCAATGAGATCGCATCTAGTTTTAATTGATTTTCTTCTAAATAATCCAGAACTTCATCGGTTGGAAATCCTGTATCATGTGTATAAAACAAGCGTTTCCCATCACGTTCAATCACATAAATGAAACAATCTCCATTTTTTTGACCATGAACAGCTGGTAGTGTATGAACTTGATACTCACCAATTTGATACTTTTCAAATGGCGCTAATTCTTGAAACTCGATTCGTTCAGGTTCAATCATTTTTTCTAATTCAAATGCACGATCAAAGAAGCGATGAACAGTTGCATTACCATAAACGGTCAGTTTTTTATCCAAATCATTCGCATACGAGCTCATTCGAAAAGCCAAATCTTCTGCATATAAATGATCGCTGTGCCAATGTGTAATCAATAAATGTTCAATCTCATTGAAATTCAGCTGATGTTCCCGTAAATGAAAATAGCTATCTCCAGGAAAATCAATTAATAACTCACCATCATCTATTAAGGTTTGTGTCTGAGTTCGTAAGTCTTTTCCACCATGTTCTCGTGCATAACGACAAATACGACAGTTACAAAAAATCCCGGGAACTCTTTCCGCTGCCGCCGTGCCTAAATAATGAATTTTCATGTTGTTTCCTCCTACCAATAAGTTGCCCAGCTTCGATACAAACGTGTCAGTGCCTCAAAATAAAAATAGTCCCCCCAGGTAGTACATTCGTTAACTCCTGTCCCACCTGGCTTAGAGTATACGCCTTGAACTAGTAAACCATTTGATTCAGGATGACTTTTTGTCGTGTAATTCATCAGATTAACCATGATTTCCTGCGCAGCCTCTTCATATTTTTGGCGTCGTGAATCCGTTAACGGTAAGTTTTTTGCCAACTCCAACAAACCACAAACAGTAATTGCTGATGCAGACGTATCTCTTTCTTCCTCACCATCCATAAAAAACAGATCCCAATAAGCAATCTTATCTTCCGGCAAGTGGGCTAAGTAATAATCTGCTAAATAACAAGAAGACTCTAGTAACGTTGCATCACCTGTATGAGTAAAACTGATTGGAAATCCATAGATTCCCCACGCTTGACCTCTTGCCCAACAGGAATCGTCTGCGTAGCCTTGCGCTGTCGCGCCAAAACGAGGGTTTCCTGTCTCAATATCCATATAATACGTATGAAAAGTCGAATAATCCTCACGAATCAAATATTTTTGTGCCAATTTCACATGATTTTTAGCTGCTTCTCGATAACGTGGGTCGCCTGTTTCATTTGAAGCAAAATACAGTAAAGGCAAATTCATATTGCAGTCAATAATCATTCGACCTTGTTGCTCTTTATCAGAAAGCTCCCCCCATGCTTGGAAAATCTTTGCTGTTTCGTTATAACGTCGCATTAAAACATCCGCGGCTTGGAGCGCCATTTTTCGTGAAGAAGCTGTGTTATTTTCACGATAGTCGGCAACTGCTGCCAAGGAGTATAAAAAACCAATATCATGGTGGTTCAAAACAATTTCTTCATCTAGTCGTTGTTGAAATACTTCTAGCTGTTTGGTAATCACTTGCTGAATTCGCTTGTCTGGTCGATAGCCTTGAGCCAAATGCAGCATACCAATCCAAAAACCATCTGTCCAATCTGCGTTTTCAACAGCTGGATAACAATAGTTTTTAGAAACTGCTGCCGGAACTAGGGTTTCAAATGTTGTCAGGTTCTCAATGATTTTTTGATAAACAAATTCAAGCTCTTGTGCTACTTTTTCTTTCGTTAGCATATTGTCCTCCAATTTAATACAAAACAATTTTTTCTTGGTCAGTAGCTACAACCACTCGGCCATAATAATATTCTCCCTCAACACAATAGGCTCTTCGCCCATGGGCAGGCTCTTGATGCTGAATTAGAATGAGTTTTTGTGTGCGATCTTTCAACTGAACCTTGATTGCTTCCACTACTTCATCTGGTTGTTGTTCTGCTTCTGAATAAACGGGTAGCTTTTCAACTTTTGTAACCAGTCCTTGTGGGTTTAAAAGATAAGTTGTTGCGGCTGTTCCTTGAATATTTTTCTTTGCTCTCGCACAAGTGATTTTTCGCAATTCATTATAGGTTGGCGCACTATTTTTTTCGTAACATTCCCAGCGTGCTTCTTTTGCTAAACATGAAATCTCGTAGCCTAATTCTGGGAAGATTAACATACTTTGCTTTTGTTGAACTGTTGATGAATCAAAGTGAAAAAAGGTTTCAATTTCATGATTTCCGCGACAAATATAGCTGTCACTAACAAAGCTGAATCCCTCCGGAAAATGAATCACTTTACGATCGACGTACACTGGATCAGCTAATGTAAAATAACCCAAATGTCCACCTTCAAAAAACTGGATGCCTGACTTTTCGGTAGCTTTTTGATTGATTGGTGTCGCCACTTTGACACTGTCCCACGCATCTGTATGCTGATTAAAGTTTTCTTTATCAACCACGATGGTATTATGCGCTGTTGCTTCTTTGAAAACCAGTCGGTGCTTACTTAATTCGTAGCTGTATCGACCTGAATCAATCAAGATATCTTTTCCTTGATAGGCTAAGTCAATATGGAGTAAATCATCATGTCCATGCCCGCCCCCCAGAGGTCCGCATTTAAACAAAAGATACGTCAGTGGGCTTTTTGCAATCATGATTCCTGCTTGCTCAAAATGATGAAAGGCTTCTTTCAATAACAAGCAATCGGTAATTGGAAATTGACCTCTTCCTAAAGAAGTTTTTGCAAAAAAGGTTAAGTCTGCTTGATTTTTTTTCACTGGTTCTTCTGGATTGGTTAAAATAACTTCTGCATATTGCAATAAGCCCGTCATATCTTCTTGATCGCTATCGCCATACATTGGTTGCTGACCATTTGGTTTCACAAATAAGCTTGCTGCTCTTGCCAATTGTTTCGCATAGTCAACCATTTTTTCTGGTACGTCAGTTGCTGTCCTTTGAGCGAGTTGTAAAATTTCCAATAAACAAAGCAAAACTTCATTGTGATACATAAAAGATTGTTCTCGTTGCATACCATCTGCTTCCACTTGTAAAGCGAATGAATGCGTTAAGTAAAAGAGACTTTCTGCTTGCCATAAATCTGCCTTCTCGAAATTGGTAAAAGCTAGACTTAAACTATACAACCCTGCAATTTCTAAAACCTGCCAGTTGCTCTGCCCTCGTTCAATTGATAAATTTTCGTAGAGATACGTTCCTTGAATCTCAAGAGCTGTTTCTACTTTTTGCTTCAATTCGTCCGAAAAAAGTGGCAAGAAGCGATTCATTTCAACTAGCTTCAACCAATTGACTACACGTAGCCCAACATCAATGGTTCGCCAGCTAGACTGTTTTGTTAGTTGATTTAGCGGATTATGTTGAAGAAACGCGTGTAAAAAACGTTCAAGATATTCTTGGTACTCTGGCTCTTCAGTTAATAAATAGGCCAATCCTACATCAACTAAAAAGCGATGACGATGTAACATATAGAGCCATTCCAAATCACCATTTGGACTAGTTGACCACTCAATGTCTGCTACTTGCCAGAAAACAGGCTCGTGGGTTCTTTCCATGTCCCATGCGTTATCAAAAAGATATTCCCCAGAAACAAACCGTTGACTCCTCGCAAGCAGTTCTTGACACTCTTTTTCGTTATTTTTTAGCAACTCTTCTTTAAATTCAAACAGCTCTTCTTGACTTGTGCAATTGAAAAAACCTTTAAAATTTTGCTCCATGTCACTGACTCCTATGCCATGATAGGTGCTTCAGAAAAATGAATTTCATAGATTGGCACACCTTCTGTTTCAAAAATAATGACTTCATTTATCCCTTTTTTCCAAAAGAAATCAGGAATGAATAAAGACTGGGTCGGCCCTGCTTGCCAATAGCGCCCGATGTTTTCCCCATTCACGAAAACAACACCTTTACCAAAACTGCTGCAATCTAAAAACGTATTTCCAACTTCCTCTAGCAATAGCTCAATCTTATAAAAACTTGGTGTTTTCGCGATTGTCGCTTTGGTAAAATCAATTTTTTCTAACTGCTCCGGTTGCAATTCTAACGGATAATGTTCCCAATCAGAGATGTAATGAATATCCTCCATCACCCCACTTCGAATCCCTTTTCGTTGACTATCTGCAACTAACTTCGGCCCATAATTATTTCGGCCCATATTTTCAACCAACAAACTCAATTCATTTTGTTCTTTAGTCAATTCGCATGCAAATTCTTGTCCTAATTCTGCCTGATATTGGGTTGTAATCAACTGCTGATTCATGAAAAACTGCACACGATCCAAACCATCAACAACTTTCATTTTGGCAATATGACGTTTGTTCAATAATTGGCTACGATACAAAGTATACCCAAAATTTTGTCCGATTTTTTCCATTGGTAAGGTGTAGTCATTGATTATCGGTTCACTGATTTCTTCCAAAACAGAAAACAAACTGACACTTTCCTTCACTGCATAAGAACCTAAGTAAATTGTCTTTGGATAAACAGGTTTTGAAATTTTAGCTGTTGGTACTTCTTCTTGAATAACTTTTTGAATAGCAAAATATTTTTCTGTTGGCATACCCCATTCTGTTAATGGCGCATCATAATCATAAGAAGTGATCTGTGGTTCATTGGTTGCTCCTGCATCTGAACAACCATTATAAAATCCAAAGTTTGTGCCACCTTGAAACATATAGAAATTAATACTCCCTTTTTTTAACACTTGGCGTACTTCTTCTGCTGTTTCTTGTGGATCACGACGAATAATTGGTTTCCCCCAAGAATTGAACCAGCCATCCCAAAACTCCATGCACATGTAAGGTTCCTTCAGTCCATTTTTTTCCTGATAATTCTGTAACCATTTGAAGTTTTCATTTGCATCAGAACCAAAATTTGCTGTAGCTAAAATACCTTCTTGTGGTAAAGTTCCAGCTTCTAAAACTTCTTCCCAGCCACCATCTGAAGTTACTAAAGGAACATCAAAGTAACGACGGAGTTCCTCTGCCAAAAATTTTAAATACATTTTATCTTCGCCGTAAGAACCATATTCATTTTCTACTTGAACAAGCAACAAACGCCCTCCACGTGTAACTTGATATGGCGCCAATTTTGGTAATAATACATGATAATATTCTTTCACCGCCTGTAAATAACCTGGATGTTGGCTGCGAATACGCATGCTTGGATCTGCCAATAACCAAGCTGGCAACCCACCAAAATCCCATTCTGCACAAATATACGGGCTTGGTCGAACAATGATATACAAACCTAATTCTTCTGCAATATCTAAGAATTTAGTTACATTCGCAATCCCAGTAAAATCAAACGTTCCCTTTTGTGGTTCATGTAAATTCCAAGGGATATACGTTTCCACGCAATTACAGCCCATTGCTTGCAAATTTTGTAACGTTTGACGCCAATGTGTCGGGGCAATTCTAAAATAATGAACGGCACCAGAAATCAACTTGATTGGCTGCCCATCCACGTAAAATTCTTCTTTGACTTCGAAATTCATCCTGCAGTTCCTCCTAAAATTCTTATTTGATTGCAGAGTCTAGACCATTTGACTTGAATTTTGATTGTAAAAACATATAAAGAAAGACAATCGGGATAACTGACGTTGCTAAGACCGCCATCAGCGCACCATAATTCAAAGGATCGTAATTGTTTTGTGTCATGTTTTGAATAATTAATGGTACAGTGAATTTTTTTGAATCGGATAAAACAATCAACGGAATCAAATAAGAATTCCAGTAGCCCATAAATGTCAGTAACGCTGTCGTAATGATACTTGGTGTCAACACTGGAACAGCAATTTTCCAAAAAATCGTCCACTCACTAGCACCGTCGATCCGGGAAGCTTCCATCAATTCATTGGGAAACTGCTGTGCATATTGACGCATCATAAATACGGAAGTTGTCGAAGCAACACTCGGAATGATTACCCCGGCAAACGTGTTCGTTAAACCAAACTTACTTAAAATATAGAAGGTAGGAATCAATGTAGCAAAACTTGGAATCATTCGCGAAACCATCACTAAATTAAAGATAAGATTGCTACCTTTAAACCGGTATTTTGCCATAACATAACCAGCTAACGTTGTGACAATCGTCGAAAGTGCTGTCCCTACCAATGTGATGACAGCTGAATTAAATAAGACTCGGATATAATTATATTTTTCTTGTATCTCACCGAGGTTTTTCAAAAAATGTGGGCCAATCGTAAAATTGATTTTTTCCCCTAAAATGACATCATTCGATTGTGTTGAAGCAATGAGCATATAAACATAAGGTAAAGCAAAGATCACTAAACCAATCAGCAAAACGAAATAAATAAGTAAAGGGTTCAATTTACGCTTCATTGTTTTTTCCTCCTACAATAAACTGAATGATTGATAGGATTGCAGCGATAATTACCATCGTCCAGGCAATCGCAGAAGCTTTCCCAAAATCAACCATTTCAAAACTTGTTTTATACAAATTCACACCAACTGTTACTGCAGAAGATTCTGGTCCAAATCCATTTTTGAATAAGATGTTTGGCACTTCAAAAGCACCTAACCCATTGATTGTCGAAAGAATCATTCCCATCAGCACAACTGGTTTTAACAAAGGAATCGTGATTTTAAAGAACTTGTGGAAACTATTTGCTCCATCGATATCCGCGCTCTCATAAATTTCTGAAGAGATATTTTGCAATCCAGCTAAAAACAAGACTGTGTAATACCCAACATTCAACCAGATTGAGATAATGATGATGGATACTCGTGCCCAAAATGGATCCGTTAGCCAAGGAATCGGCTCCATTCCCAAAGTTGTTAACACGGTATTGAACAAACCTGTTGGATTATAAAAAGTTAAAAATACGGATGACACAGCAACAATCGATGTGATTGCCGGTAAATAATACACTGTTCGGAAAAAACCTTTTCCTTTAATCGTTGGCTTATTCAACAAAACAGCAAAAATCAAAGCAAAGAAAATCGTAATCGGAATTGAAAAAATCATAAAGATGAATACATTGAAGTATGATTTAAAAAACAATGGATCTTTAAAAATAGCTGTAAAATTATCTAAACCAATAAAATCAATGGATGTCGATACTTTTGAAAAACTAAATCCTAATGACATCACTGCTGGAATCAATAAAGTAATGATGAAAAATGCTAAAAATGGCAACAACATGATGTAAGCTGTTCGGGAATAATTCGTAATGCCTTTTTTCTTTTTTGGAAATTCCATGTCCAGATGCTCCTTTTCTGTTCTAAAAATAGGTTAGGACAGTATGGCAGCCCTCACTATCCTAACCCGTTTCATTTACTCGTTTATTTCTACGTTGTATTTCGACGCAAAATCTTCTGCCTGTTTCTTCAATGCTTTATCAACAGACATACCATTATTCTTGATGTCATAGCTTGCAGCCTCAATATAATTATCTAAATCTGCTGAGTAAGGGAATGCGTAACCCTTGATACTATTTTGACTAATTTCATCTAGCGCCAATAAAATCTTTTGGTTTCCGTAATAAGGAAACTCTTTTTGAGCAACTTCACTTTGATAAGCAGTCACGTTTGCAGGCAAACCACTTAGTTCCATATAAGCATCTAAAGCATCTTTATCCGTTAATGCAAAGGTAATGAATTGTAGTGCAGCTAACGCATTATCTGATTTTTTAGGTACATAATAGCTAGAACCACCACTCATTGGTGAAAAGTTTTTCGATTCGTCCACCGCAGGAATCGCACTGATTCGCCAGTTTCCTGCATCATCTGGATAATCCGTTGCTTGATAAGAAGCCAACCAGCCACCGGCAAAGATTACGCCACACTCTTGCCCAATCACTGTATAATCTTTTGAATTACCATAGGCCACTAAATCTTCATCTTGAAGTTTTTGAATGATTTCGTACGATTTTTTAACAGCATCATCTAATAAATTCAATTTTCCATTTTTATCAAATAGAGACACACCTTGTTGTTCCGTCAAATATTTAACAAGATCTAATTCTCCTGTATCACGCATGAATAATAGCTTTTTACCCGTTTTTTCTTTTAATTTCTTTCCTGCATCAATCAACTCGTCCCAATTTTTGATAGTTGTTACGTCAATCCCGGCTTCTTTAAAAGCGGTTTCATTATAGAACATGCACGCATTTCCCCAATCATTAGGAAAACCAAATACTTTTTTCGACGGTGCAATATTCCCCAACATGTTCATTTTTGCATCATAAAAATCTTTGCCATACTCTTTTACAAAGCCAAAGTCTTCAGATGAATAAAACAAATCTTCAAACTTGTCAAAAACCGAACCAGCATTACTATCTTGCAAGAAAATCAAATCTGGCATTTTTTCGTTTGCAACTAATTTTGGCGTTACCTTTTGAACCATCGGGATGGCAGGTGCGACATCTACTGGATTCAATTCCAATTCTGTATCATACTTCTGATTGTAAAGCTCAATGGATTTTTGCAAATAATCGGTATTTTTGCCTTTTGGAACATAGACCTCGATACTTGCTTTTTTCACGCGTTCTTCTTTTGCCAAATCCTTAGCAGAATCTGCCCCGGCTTCTGCTTTTGAATCACCGCCACCACAAGCTGCCAAACTAACTACTGCCAATAATCCTAAAGCACCGCTCAACAATTTTTTGTACTTCATAAAGTACCTCCTAAATTTTTGTAAACGCTTTATTCATTCGTAGAATACACGAAAGCTAGTCAAAGGTCAATAAGTTTAGTGAACTTTTTTATTTTATTCACTAAACTTATTGGAATTAATTTTTATAGGGTCTTTTTAAATAAAAAAAAGGTATGACAAACGCATTGTCATACCTCTGGTTTCCGAGTGAATGTTGTCCCAAAACAGCTCCTCCACCTAGCTTGCAAGCACTTCAAAATAGGAATTAGCTATTTGGGGTGCTATCTCGTCGGAGTTAAGTGTTTTGCTCCACAACCTTTTCCTATTCATCCGCTTAAACAGTGAAACAAATAATCAACCATTAATCCAGTTTAATCGCCTGTACTTCCACGCAAACTGAGTTCCGTCGCAATAATTAATTTTTTAGCTACTTGTCTGCCAGTTTCTAATTTCTCCAACAGTAACTCCACGCTTGCTTCGCCCATCAGTTCTGTATGTATTCTAACTGAACTCAACGTTGGAAAAATATGTTTAGCAACACTCGTATCGTTGAACCCAATTAACGATACCCTTTCAGGTACCTTGATTCCCGATTCTAGCAATGCTCTTAATGCACCAACTGCCAAAGGATCATTTGCGATAAAAAATGCCGTTGGTAACTGTTGCCCTAAGGTAACGATTGCTTGTTTCATCATCTCGTAACCACTTTCGACATCAAAGCTACTTTGAAATACATTTTCCTCCCGATACACGTCGCGTAAACTCGTGTATTTCTCAAAAGCAATTGTTCGCTTATCTTTTCCAACAGGATGATTAGGTAATGTTTTGCCGTAGTCCAAACCACCAATGAACCCAATATTCTTATGGCCACGCGCACAGAAAAAGTCAATCACACTATTCACAGCTTGATCAAAGTCTAGTGAGACAGAATCATATTTGGTTGAAAGAATATCCATTCCAACAAAAACCAAGTTATCTGTAAAATCAATTAATGATTGTTGTTGTTCTGGCGTACATTCGCCAATCGAAATAATCCCAATTACCTCTTCGTCAAATATGCGTGTATCGTTATAAAAATAGCGCACAATCTCATAGCCTTCATCCAAAATCTTCTTTTCAGCACTCATTCTTAGTGAAAGATAATATACATCATCTAGTTCATCTTTTTCCGTCATCCACTGAACGATTGCGATTTTTCCTTTATCAATTACGCGATTCCGTTTATATTTGGTATATTCTAGTTTCTCTGCTGCTTCAAAAATTCGTTTTTTCGTTTCATCACTTACCGATAATGTTTGATCAAAATTCAATACTCTAGAAACGGTCGTCTTAGAAACGCTTGCTAAATCTGCAATGTCTTTAATTGTTGCCATGTCAGCACCTCATTCTTCAATCCTTCGTTTTAATAAAAAATCTAACATATACGAGTTCAGTAAACTGAACAAAATACCTATCACTACTGATTTTACCCCATAAGTCAAAAATCCCAAAGCCAGTACCATCACATTGATGTAACGGATTCCTCTGGCAATACTAAATTCTGGATGTTTTTTATTGATTGCTAAAGCAATGACATCCATTCCTACCGTAGAAGCATTCGCGGAAATGCAGCAATAATACCCAATCGCGATAAAAATACAAGCAAAAAGAAAATCGACAACCAAATTGATTTGCACATTGAGTTTCAGCAAATAAAACATCGTAAAGAACAGATTGTAGCAAATACTGCTAACGATTGATTTGAGAAAGTTCCCTTTGCCCAGAAAGAACCAACAAAAAATCAGTAGCAAGACTGTTACACCAGAGGTTAAATAAAAAATCGGTATTTGCGAGATTTTTTCTAAAATCATCGCGACACTTGTCACGCCTCCATTGATAATATTATTCGGTTTCATCCAATTTGCGTAAGCAAACCCTAAAAAAACATTTCCAACAATAACCTTTAAAATGTTTTTTTGTTCTGTTGTCGTTATTTTACTTTGAATCACAGCTTTTCGCATTCATACTCCCTCCTAACAAAGCGCTTTCATTTCATTCTAGTAGACTATACCATTGATTCACCTATTTTTTCAAATAGTTTAGTGAAAATTCAGTAAAATATTTTAAATGTTTTTGACCATCTATCTTTACATAAAAAAAGAAGAACGAGCGCAAACCCGTTCTTCCTTCTTAACTTCAGTCTTTCCTGCTATTCTCACTGTTTACGATTTGCAGCAACTAAATCAATAAATTTTTACAGTAGCTCATCATTTTGCGTGGCCATTAGCTAGTAAATTACCCTTACGTTATGACTATTTCAAAATAGTGAACGCCTATGCCGAAATAACTCCTCGAAATAACTCTCAACGATCCAAAAATATGAAATGCTATTTTTGCCAGTTGCTCATTATTTTTTCGGAGCTGAACGCTTGGCACCACAACCTCATTCACGGTGTTCCCAAAGTAGCTTCTTCGGTAATAAGTCCTCTTTTCTTAAAAATATGGGAAGCTATTTTTAGAAAAGTTTCCTTATTACTTGAAGCTAATCACTTTGCACCACAACCTCATCCACGGTGTTCCCCAAGCAACTCCTCAAAATAATTCATAACTGTCCAAAAATATGAAATGCTATTTTTGTCAGTTGCTCATTATTTTTTCGGAGCTGAACGCTTGGCGCCACAACCTTTTATTCCCACTCAACTTCCAACTGACTAGATCCTCCTGTCATACCTGCTGTTTGAACTTGCGCACTTCTTCCATCTTCACTAATTGTTATATTTTCATCTGCGTGAATAACTGTTTTAACTGCTTTTGAAAAATTCAACGTCAGTGTTTCATTCGTTTGTAGCAGATTAGCAACGGTTACCTTCGCCTTATTTGATTCTTCTTTCAACAAAACGGATGCCGGATGGCTAAAGGTAATTCCTGCCACCGTTTGATTGGCTGCCCAAAGATTTGCTGCTGTTATTCCAGTGACTGTATCTTTGACACTTTGATTTGCCTTTTCATTTGATAAAATTTCGATTCGATTTTGTTTTGCATAATTCTCAAGACCTTGCTTTGTTGCATTTGGTAAAAGAACATACGCATACTTTTCATCGATTGGTTTTTGACCATGGTTAAGCAAAACTTTTTGATAGTTTTCCGTATACACTTGACTGTTTGGGAAACCTTCATTAATATCACTGTATTTTCCAGTACGCTGTTCCTTAACCAAAGTAATTGTTTCTTCTTGAGGGAAGTAATATCCAATACTCTGATTTTTTTGTGAAGATGACAATAGGAGCCACTCATTTGCTTGCATCGTTTGTTCGCCGTTGCTGGAAACTTCACCTTGATTTGTCAACAACTGGTACGTACTGTTGGAATCAAGCATTCGGTTTTCAATCACTGTTTCAATCGAAGCTGACGTCGTCCCTTGAATGCCTGATCCTAATGCAACAATTTGGTCATCAAATACAAACCAAGATTTCTGTGCTTTGAGATCCATTGGTAAAACCGTACCGTTATTTTTCGTACCTGCTTTGTTTAACGCCATTCCAATAGCGGCATTTTCCCCGTCTGTTGCACCACCTACTTGTTTTTCTGAAGAACGCACCGTCGTAAATGAGCTCACTTCATCTGCTAATTTGACTGTATCAACTGTCGTACCAGGTAATCGGTATGGGTCAATCGTCGGCCAATAGCCTTCCCCATATTGCTGGTCTTGATTGAATAAATACAGCATGCCATCTGATGTATGCCAGCCTCGTTTATTCTCTTTGTTACCTGCCTCAAATGAAGAAATTCGGTTCGAGTACATGCTAAGTCCCACACTAAAATCACCGCTAGCATACACATAACGATCCATTGCACCATACAATTTGCTTCCTAGAAACGGTTTTTCTTTTCCAAGAATCGTTTCATCGCTCATCACCTGTTTCGTTAACAATAAATCCTTGAAATCACGTGCGTTGGTATAGTAATAAGCTGGATTCTCCTTCAACCAATACTTGACACTTTCCTTCAATTGACTGTTTGCTGATGGGTCTGCAAATTCTGATACTAGCAACAAATTATACATTGTTGGTGAACCAAAACCAGTTGTTTTTGTCGAAGTTGCCCGCGAAATTGAACGCCCATTCACCATTGGCATCATTTCACCTTTCTCAATTAACGGAATAAATGCATTATTCACGTTTGTCACAAAAGAATCTGTTACATCCTTTGGTAAATTCCATTTTGAATTGGCTAAAATTCCTAAAATCTTACTTGTTCCTTTCACCAAAACATTTCCATATGAACCAGTATATGGAATATCCCAATGTTGAATAAACGAGCCATCTTTATAGAATCCATCTCCTTTTGTCACAAGTGCAAAAACTTCTTTGATACTTTCTCCGGAAACACTTAATTTATCTCCATTTTTTTGTAAAATACCCAAGCCCATGATCGTTAACGCTAAATCCGTCCGATTCGCTCCTGTCGTTTGGAAATTGGGAATAAAATGCAAATCAACAAAGGTTCCTTGTGGCTTACCATACAATTGTTTATAAGGATCTGGAACATATCGTGAAATTACTTGCGTGTATTTCGCTAATTGGTCCGGTGTCAGTTCGTCTTTCATAATCATTAGAATATCAATAAATTTTTGTGGCACACCAATCTGCCAATCCCACCAGTTGCCGTGATATTTTTTCCCATCATATTTTCGAACATCTACCATAAAATCAAGCGCCTCGACAATGTCCGTTCCTATCTGTTGATTTTGGTAAAGCGCCGTTCCCTGTGTCCCGTAAGCCCGAGCCAAAACAGAAAGATTAGCAAATTGCGTTGTTATATCTGCTGAGGCTGTGTCTGAAGCTACCTTTTCCCACAAATATGTGCGACTGGATTCTTTATTTAGTTTCCCATATAATTCATTCGCTTGTTCTGACAGCTTTTGCGTATACGCAATAACATCTGGATCATTTAACAATTCAGGATTTTTTTCAAAATCACCAACAAGATTGGTTTTCCATTTTTGTTGCAACTCTTTTGCTTCTGCCTCTGTTGGATCATTTGACTCTTCTGGATCTAAAGGAATTGAACCAATCTCCCCATTTTTTAACGCCACTACCTTCAACGTCACACGATCACCAAAAAGACGAATACCAATTTTTCCTTGCCAATCTCCATCAATGCTTCCATTGCCATTAGGATAGTTGACTTCTTGATTTTCATATAACAAGTGACCATTCAAATAAGCCATAATTTTTTTCTCTTCATAGCGCACCAACAAACGATATGTTTTTCCTTTGACCAATGGTGAACCTTTAATTGTGGTAATCCATTTTCCACCCGGTTGCCCTAGCTGCCAGTCCCCATCTCCATTGTAAGCAAAGGATTGCCAAGTCGCTGAATCAGTCTCACTACCTCTAAAAATCACCCCAAAGTTTTTTTGTCCTTCATAAAGAAAGCTTATCTCAACTTCGCCAGTTTTCTTTAACGGTGCATCTTGTAAAATACTCACAGATTCAATTGAAGTGCCTTGTGTTGTATTACTAATAACTAATTGATTCTCACTGAGACTAGTCTTGGAAGTCCCTTTGATATCTAACCAATTCCCTTTTTCTTGACTAAAATTAGTTTCAAAAATCTCCGCTGCTTTTACTGTTGTACTCTGAAACATACCAATAACAATGATACTTCCCACTAACGATAACCACTGAATCATCTTCCGTTTTTTCATCCAATACCTCCTAGATGACTTACCCACAGCATCTGCCTTTAATCCAATCGCAACACAACTAAATAAAGCGTTTTCAAAAAGCATGATAGCATAGACTTTATTTTTAGTAAACATATAAGATAATTCACTAAACTACTTCTCCCCCCAAAGTTTCTTTCGTAAAATACGGATTTTAAGCTATTTTATATCCGTCCAGAACATTGATTACAGACAAAGAGCCAAACAGACTACCCTCCTGTTTGGCTCTTTTATTGTTAGAAAAACCTAATAGATTCGTTTATTGCCGTTTTTAACAAACAGCCACTCTTCATCAACATTTTTACTCACCTTTTTCAATAGTTTTAACAAAGTTTCTCTTTCATTGGCTGAAAGATCGAGTAAAGCAGCTTTTTCTGAATAGGCTTCCTCACGTTTTAAATAGTCATAAAATGCTTCTGCTTTTTCAGTTGCATATAATCGACGAATTTTTTTATTTTCAGCATCAATTTCTTTCCGAACTAAACCAGCATTTACAAGTTTTTGAACAGACTTCGAGACAGTTGTCCGGTCTTGCTTGACCAGCTCTGCTACTGCATCATTGATGATACCCGGATTTTCATAGATTCTTGTTAAGTACAGATATTGTTCTTTGTTTAGCTCTAATTCCTTGAACTCAACATTGCTGATGTATGATAACGAACGGGAAATAATTCCAATTTCTCTTAAAATTTCAGACATTTTTTACTCCTCTGCAGGCAATAGATAGGTTTCCAAATTAAGCACTTCAATTATTCTATCTAAGTCTGCTACTTTCACCACCATGGTTTGATCTGGACGTCCTGGTGCGAAAACTAATTTTTCATGTGTCAATAACTCTTCGTCAATAATCACTGGAACATGTGCTTCGTAGCCAAAAGGTGATACAGCTCCAGGTTTTTGCCCCGTTTGTTCTTCCATCATTTCCGCAGAAACAACCGACACTCTTTTGCCAATTAACTTACTTAACCGTTTAAAATCACTCTTTTTCGTTGTGAAAGTCAGAAAAATATAGTTATTCTTTTGTTTATCTTTTAGGTATAAACTTTTGGTTTCTGTGCCAGAGAATCCTTGCTCTGCCTTGACCACTAACGCATCTTCATTGGTGTAAATCGCGCGATGATTATATAACTCAAAATCAATGTGTGCTTGACTAAATACTTCTTCTAAATTGATCAAAATGGCTCACTCCTCAAAATTGTTGAAAATTCTACATTAACTAGTTATAAACTTAACGCTTTTTTGTTGAAAAATCAACATTTTTTCATTGATGGATTGGTGATTTTTTAATCTATATTTGCAAGGAGCATAAAAAAATAACTTGTTAGAGTTACTAACAAGTTATTTTAATCATTTTCTTGTCAAAAAATTTTAAACTTTCGTTTTATACATTTCCCACAATTTCAGTAAAGCCATCTTTCAATTGTTGGTTCTCTGTCTCTTTGAAATATAAATAATTATCAGGATTTCCTTGATTCTGGCTCGTCACCAAGACTTTAGGAACACCCGCATCAATCGTAAAGAAATAAACATGCTTAGCTAATGATGCTTGCGTCTCCACATCAGAATAGACCGCTACTAACGCATAGCCAGCATTTGCTTCGCCATTTTCTGACCAAGTTAAAGTAATTGGCACATTATTGACTGTCGCTTGCCAGCCATTTGTGTTAGCAAGAACCGTATCAGGAAGCTGTAAGCCATATAAATTAACGTTATTGCCGGGACCATATTCTTTATAACTTTGTTTCATAGTTTGTCCCCAGCTAGCCATAAATGTGTTTAATTGTTGTGCCTTAGCCTCATTCCACAAAACATTCACCACTTGACTTTCTTTAATCGAAGAACTGCTACTTTCCGAAGTCTCTTGTTCCTCACTAACTGATTCCGTAGAAGTAGATATTGAGTTTACTTCTTTCTTGGCAGATGAATGCTCTGTAGACGACATGCTTGTTTCTTTAGTGGCTATTGTAGATGATGATGTAGAAATAACTTCCCTATTTTTTTGGCAAGCAGTCAATAGCAATGCTGCGAACAGCAAACTGGTAATCCATACTTTTTTCATTTTATAACTCCTCATAAAATAACTTTATTTTATCATTACAAAGTTATTATAACGAACTATATCTATTACTACAATTACCTACGAATTGTAAATAGTGAAAACTTATGCTGATTTGAAAAAGGTACTAATGAAGACAAAACAACTTGTTCTTTCTGTTCATAATTTTTGTCAGATATCTTTTCTGATTCACTTATTAAAATCAATAAAATAAGCAATTAATTCAGTAACTACGCTCTTGGTTCAAGTAAAATCAAAGTCGGTTCCGCTAGCTTTTTCAGTTATACTTGAAATAAATCAAAGACTTTTTGTGTAACCTTCAATGATAATGGTAAAATGACATAAAACGATATGGAGGAATAAAACTTGAATAATGAAAATTTAGTCCAATCAAATACCGTAGCAACTTCTTTTCAACTAAGCCCGGTTTATTTTTCAAAACAAAGACACGAAAATTTGAAAACATTCTGTATATGACAGTTACTTGCATAGTTATTTTTCTAGTTACATTTTTAAATATCTCATAAAACACTGAAATTACTTGTTCATATACTTATTAAAAATTCTCTAGCAATTTACTTCTATAGTTGGTCGTACAGAAACACTATTCTTTTCTTTATGATTATCACTAAAATCAATCAAAAATAGTTACTTATAAATCATCACCAGTGAAGTTATCTTACATAGTATCCCCACAAAAAGATCCAAGGACTCGAAAATATAAAAATATTTTCGAGTCCTTGGTTTTTTTTATTTACTATTTCTTGAATGATTTAAGTAAAATGGCTGTTAGCCTACTGAGCCTTTTTGACTATTGTCGCTAAGCTTATTTCCCCTTATTTTATCACGCACACTTAGCCTATAAAATGTCATTCTTCTTTTTTAGAGAGTCTATCCCCTAAAGTATATGATAAAATCAAATAAATGAATATTATTTAAAAATAAAAAAATGAGTATTATCATCATCTTTAGCAGAGGAGTTATTACATTGAAAAAGGTCTCACTGATATTCATAGGTACACTTATAGTAGGTCTTGTAGGATGTTCTGCAACACAAAAAGCAAGTAATAACAATGAACTTCAAGTTACAGAAGAGACACAAGAAAAAAGTTCAACAACTAATAAAGAGCAAATTACAGAAATGACACAACCAAATAAGCCAGCAGCAGATATGGCATACATCGATATATCTGGAACTTTTTATACTACATCAGGTGATACTGCACGTGTAAAATTATTAAGCAAAAACAAGTGGGAAATATTTTATTCAACTTTAGAAGGTGAAGTTAATGCTACCTTTGAAACGAACTGGGAAATTTCAGGTCAGGAAAAACAATCAAAAACACCAATGGAAAAATCTGATGAATATTCTGGATTTCATGTGCTCGTAACGTATGTAAATGAATCAGATATTGAAATCATTATGGAAGACGGTGACCCTACTCATAAAATGGTCTTCACTAAACAAAAACCAAAAGAAAATGAAAACTATGAAATTGTTTTACAGGGAGACCTCTCTCCATTTGCTGGTCAATTTTCAAGTGACTATTTCAACAAAAAAATTGTAGACTCTGGATTTACTTTAGGTGGCTATGCCCCAGATGATTATTATAATAATAGAACTACTGTATTCCCTACACTATCTGCAAATGGTTATTGGGATGGGATTACTTCCCACGGAAATTATGAAATAAAAGCATCTGATATGCCGCAAAAAACAAATGGCTATTTTGAAGTACGTGTACACGGAACTAATCCAGTAACTAATTATGGAGAGCTAGCATTCTTCTTAGTTCCACCAAATGTAAGTGGGCCTGATGGAACCTTGAGTAAGGATAGACGAGTTTTCCAAGTACTTTTTGATGGGAAGCTACGTTTACTTGAGTATCAAAAAGAAGATTGGTGGAAAGAATATCAATCACAATAAAAATTTTATTTAGCCCTCCTAATTTCTCTCTTAAAGTAATACTATTTTAACATTTTTCAGGAGATAATTGATAAAATCGAAGGCAAACAAGAAGCCAAGAATGCTATAGTAACAGCATTCTTGGCTTCTTGTTTGTTCTTTTACCCCACAGACCCTTCCATCTCATAACTGATCAAACGATTGAGTTCAACCGCATATTCCATTGGAAGTTCTTTAGTGAATGGCTCAACAAAGCCCATCACGATCATTTCTGTCGCTTCTGATTCAGTCAAGCCACGGCTCATCAAATAGTAGAGCTGCTCTTCGGAAATTTTTGAAACTTTCGCTTCATGTTCTAAAGAAACTTGACTGTTGTGGATTTCATTGAATGGAATCGTATCTGATTTTGATCGTTCATCCATAATAATCGTGTCGCATTCAATGTGAGAAATAGATCCTGCGCTGTCTTTAGCAAAGGTTACTTGTCCACGATAGTTGACTTCGCCACCGTCTTTTGAAATTGATTTTGAGACGATAGAGCTTGAAGTGTTTGGTGCATTGTGAATCATTTTAGCACCTGTATCTTGGATTTGATTTGCACCTGCAAAAGCGATTGACAACATGGTACCTCGAGCACCTTTTCCGTCCAAGTAAACACTTGGGTATTTCATCGTTGTTTTCGCACCAAGGTTCCCATCAATCCATTCAACTGTTGCGCCTTCGTAAGCTTTTGCACGTTTCGTTACTAAATTATAGACGTTGTCAGACCAGTTTTGGATGGTTGTATAGCGGCAATAAGCATCTTTTCTGGTATAGATTTCAACAATCGCTGCATGTAAACTATTACTTGAATAAGTGGGTGCCGTACAGCCTTCCACATAGTGAACACTAGCGCCTTCATCAACAATAATTAATGTTCGTTCAAATTGTCCAGTATTTTCTGCATTGATTCGGAAGTAGGTTTGTAAAGGAACATCTACTCGGACACCTTTTGGTACATAAATGAATGTGCCACCTGACCAAACCGCAGAGTTAAGTGCAGCTAATTTGTTGTCGGTTGGTGGAACTAATTTAGCAAAATATTCCTTGAATAATTCTGGATATTCTTTCAATGCAGAGTCAGTGTCAGTAAAAATAATTCCTAATTTTTCGAATTCCTCTTTCATGTTGTGGTAAACCACTTCTGATTCATATTGAGCTGAGGCTCCTGCTAAATAAGCACGTTCGGCTTCAGGAATACCGATTTTTTCAAAGGTTTCTTTGATTTTTTCTGGTACATCTTCCCAATCACGAGCAGGCTTATCACTTGGTTTTTGATAATATTTAATGGCCTCAAAGTCAATATCAGACAAGTCAGGTCCCCAAGTTTGCATCGGCATTTTATTAAACGTCTCTAACGACTTCAAGCGAAACTCGAGCATCCATTCTGGTTCTTCTTTAATTCGTGACATTTCACGAATTACTTCTTCAGTTAATCCTTCTCCGGTACTGAAAACAGGTTGCACATCATCGTGAAACCCAAATTTATATTCTTCTAATTCTGGTACGCCCATATTCTCACTCCTCTTCTTTATGGTAATGGTGGGCTGTTGCTGTGCCATTTTCAGTCACTGCTTGACTCAATGCTTTCCAAGCAAGTGTGGCACACTTGATTCTGGCTGGAAACTTCGCAACGCCACTTAACATGGCTGCATCACCTAATTTTTCTTCATCGGCGACTTCATTTCCTTGTACGAGTTGTAAAAATTCAACTGTTAAGTGTTGTGCTTCGGCAACGGTTTTACCGATTACAGCATCCGTCATCATCGAGGCACTGGCTGTACTGATTGAACAGCCACTACCATCAAATGCGATATTTTCAATCACGCCATTTTTAACATCTACTTGTAATTCGATCACATCACCACAAGTTGGATTGTTTAGTTCGATTTTATTCGTTGACTCGGTCAAACTTCCACGATGGTGTGGATGGGAAGAATGATCTAGAATCACTTGACGATAAAGATTGTCTAATTTAGATAGTCCCATGTTGGAAAAACTCCTTTGTTGCGAGAATTGCTTCAACTAACCGATCCGCGTCTTGCTTAGTATTATAGAAATAAAAACTTGCTCGAGCTGTTGCAGGTACCTGTAAATAATTCAATAATGGTTGTGCGCAATGATGGCCTGCTCGAACTGCTACACCTTCCATGTCAAGTGCTGTTGCCACATCATGTGGATGTAAATTTTCTAAATTAAATGCAATCACTCCGGTACGCTTTTCTGGCTCTTGTGGACCATAAATCGTTAATCCTTTGATTGCTTGAAGTTTAGGCAATACATAAGCTACAATTTCTTCTTCATAACGATGGATTTCTGCTAATCCAATCGTTTCTAAATAATCAATCGCATGACCAAGCGCAATCGCGCCAGCGATGTTCGGCGTTCCAGCTTCAAATTTCCAAGGCAGTTCTTTCCATGTGCTATCGTAAAGTTCAACGAAGTCAATCATTTCTCCACCAAACTCAACTGGTTCCATTTGTTCTAGCCAAGTTCTTTTACCATATAAAACACCAATTCCAGTTGGCCCACACATTTTATGACCACTAAAAGCATAAAAATCGCAATCAAGTTCTTGAACATTGATTGGCATATGTGGTGCAGCTTGCGCCCCATCAACCACGATTACGCCACCTTTTTCGTGAACGAGTTCTGCTAAATCTTTCACTGGATTTTTGACACCTAAAACATTAGAAACGTGGGCGATTGCAAGAATCTTTGTTTTTGCTGTAATTTTTTCTTTTGCATCAGCCATATCGAGTAATCTTTCTGGTGTTAATTCGATATACTTTAAGGTTGCACCTTTTTGTTTAGCCAGTTGTTGCCATGGAATGATATTAGAGTGATGTTCCATATAAGAAAGAACGATTTCGTCTCCTTCATGAATGAACTCCCCAAAGCTTCTTGCAACCCAGTTTAAACTTGTCGTCGTCCCGCGCGTGAATAGAACCTCTGCTGTTTCATTCGCATGGATAAACCGGCGAACTTTTTCTCGAGCAGCTTCGTATTCATGCGTTGCGCGTTCTGCTAAAGTATGAACCCCACGATGCACATTCGCATTATCTTTTTCATAATAGTTAGTTAGTGCAGCCAACACTTGCTTTGGTTTTTGGGTCGTTGCAGCATTATCCAAATACACCAAGGCTTCATCGTTCACTTCTTGAAATAAGATAGGAAAATCAGCACGTAATTTTTCTGCATGAATCATGCATTCAACTTCCCTTCAATGACCTCAATCAATTCTTTTTGCACTTCTTCAACAGGGATAGCCGTTAATACGGAACCAAGGAATCCGCGAATAACTAAGCGTTCAGCTTCTTCTTTATGCAAACCACGGCTCATCAAATAATACATTTCCTCTGGATCTACACGACCAACACTAGCAGCATGGCCAGCAGTTACTTCGTTTTCGTCAATCAAAAGAATTGGATTAGCATCACCACGAGCTTTATCTGAAAGCATCAAGACACGACTTTCTTGCTGTGCATCCGCACCTTTTGCGCCTTTTAAGATGTGCCCAATTCCGTTAAATGTTAACACACCTCGCTCACGAATCACGCCATGTTGTAAAATATGACCAATCGTATGTGGTGCTTTATTCGTCACACGTGTATCAATTCCTTGTGTTTGTTTGCCGCCACTAATAGCAACGATCTTAACTTCAGAATGACCGCCTTCGCCAACTAAATCAGAATCAAAGTCAGCAACAATATTGCCATCATTCATCACACCAATTGCCCAGTCTACAGAAGCATCACGTAAAATATGACCACGGCGATTCATATAAGCCGTCACATTCTCACCTAGTTGATCAACTGCGGAAAATTTCACTTTTGATCCAGCTTTCGCAATGACTTCTACCACGATATTTCCAGAAACTTTTGCTAGTTGCTCACCCGTTGTTTGAAAACGTTCAAGGTAAGAAAATTCACTATGTTCATCTGCGACAATCAAGACATGTTTAAAGAAATGTTGATCGATTGTGCCATCTTGAATAAATAAAGATTCAATTGGTTCTTCAATCACGACATTTTTAGGTACATAAAGAAATAAACCACTATTCATAAATGCTGCGTGCAAGGCAGTTAACTGATCTTCATCCATATTGACAGCTTTTGTCATATAGTATTCTTGTACTAATTCAGGATACTCTTGCATTGCAGTAAAGATGTCGGTGAAAATCACACCTTGTTCTGCTAATTCTGTCGATAATTGTTCAAAAACAGTCCAAGTTCCCTGTTGTACCAGCACTGGATTGTCTTTCATTGTATCAAACGCAGCAACATTCCCAGCATCTGTCACAACATCTGTCATTTCTTTGATATCAAATAACGGCCAGCGAGCAAATTTTACTCGTTCAATTTTTGGTAAAACCAATTCATTTGCTTTTGCCAATGCTTGTTGACGAAGCTCTGTCATCCAAGCAGGCTCTCCTTTACTCAAAGAAAAGTCGTTGACCGCGTCAAGATGGTCGAGCCAGTTTTTCTCTTTCATTCCTGCTCCTCCTTACGCTTCTTCTTCTTTGTAGTCGATTCCTAATTCTTTACTGATTCCAGCATAGCCTTCTGCTTCTAAACGTTTTGCTAAATCAGCGTTTCCAGTCATTACAACGCGACCTTCCATCATGATATGGACCACGTCAGGAGTGATATAGTTCAACAAACGTTGATAGTGAGTGATGATTAATGCACCAAAGTTTTCGCCACGCATTTCATTCACACCTTTTGCTACTACTTTTAATGCATCAATGTCTAGCCCTGAATCGATTTCATCTAAAATAGCAAATGTTGGCTCAAGCATCAACAATTGTAAAATTTCATTACGTTTCTTTTCACCACCAGAAAAACCTTCGTTCAGATAACGTTCAGCCATTTCTTCAGGCATGTTTAATAGATCCATTTTTGCATCTAATTTTTTCAAGAAAGTCATGACAGACATCTTGTTATCTTCATCACGTTTTGCATTGATTGCTGCACGCATAAATTCTGCATTAGTGATTCCTGGAATCTCACTTGGGTATTGCATCGCTAAAAATAACCCTAGTCGTGCACGTTCATCCACTTCTAAGTCTAAAATATTTTTCCCATCGAATAAAACTTCGCCTTCTGTTACTTCATAATTAGGGTTCCCCATGATTGCAGCAGATAAAGTTGATTTACCTGTTCCATTTGGGCCCATGATTGCGTGGATTTCGCCCGTTTTCATTACTAAATTAACACCTTTAAGGATTTCTTTCTCCTCGATAGATACATGTAAATTTTTTACTTCTAAGACAGACATGCCAGTTTCCCTCCAAATTCTCTTTCGTTCTCACCCATTTTAGACTAATTGAGAATGAAGCGCAATGATCTAACCAGTCGAAATTAGAATAACTTTCATTTATTCTCAAAAAAGCTTTATTTTTACATTGTAATTTGTATAAAAAGAAAGGAGCTAGGATAAAAGTAGCCGAAATAGAAAAAAACGCCTAAAATTCGTTTTTTTAAACGTTGATTTTAGGCGTTTTTTAAATTAAAAAATGTATTAAGAACGACTGATTTTTAGTTTTGTCTCGGTCTCTCTTTTATGAAACATTTCTAGTTGTGCGTAGTGACGTTTCTCGTGAGATTTATTCTGATTTTATTCAAAATTTAGAAGCTATTTTGCATGCTTACTCGCTATCTATTCGGAGCTAAACGTTTTGTGCCACAACCTTTTTCACGGTGTTCCCAAAGCAACTCCTCGAAATAATTCGTAACTGTCAAAAATATGAAAAGCTATTTTTATCAGTTACTTTTTATTTTTTCGGAGCTAGTCGCTTTGCGCCACACCTTTATTTTGCATCTGCTGAGACTGGCTTCACAGAACCGCCCCATTTTTCAGTGATCCATTTTTGAACATCATCACGGTGTAACACTTCAATCAAAGCTTTGATTTTCTTGCTGTCCTTATCTTTTGAACGTGTTGCAATGATATTTACATAAGGTGAATTGTCTTGTTCTAATAGCACCGCATCTTCCAATGGATTCAAACCAGCACCATAAGCAAAGTTTGCATTGATTGCAACTAAGTCACCTTCATTATTTTGATAAGTCGACGCAAGTAAAGAAGGATCAATTGTATGATTGAATTTTAAATTCTTAGGATTTTCTGCAATATCATCAAATGTCGCTGTTTCAAGATCCACACCATCTTTGACTTTCACTAAATCAGCATCTTGTAAAATTGTGATGATTCGACCCCAGTCAGATTCTGAGTTTGAAGTAATGATTGTAGCACCATCTTTTAATTCAGAAATATCTTTGATTGATTGAGAATACAAGCCCATTGGTTCAATATGGATGGCACCAGCATTCGCAAAGTCATACCCTTTTTCTTTGATTTCTTTGTTCAAATAAGGAATATGTTGGAAATAGTTGGCATCAATATCGCCTTCTTCAAGAGCTTGGTTCGGTAACACATAATCATCAAACTTAACAATTTCAAGATTGATGCCTTCCTCTTTCAATAATGGTTGGACGTGTTCCAAAATTTCTGCATGTGGTGTTGGTGATGCACCAACTTTTAATGTTGTTTCATCCGAACTATCCTTTGCGCTGTCTTTTCCGCTGTTCCCACAAGCTGCTAAACCGACTGTTAATAAAAGTGCTGCTGCTAATCCAAAAATTTTCTTTTTCATCCTGATATCCCCCTAGTATTTTTCTTATCTTCTATCTGTTTTCTTCGTTAAGAAATCTCCAATTCCCTGAACAACGAATACAATAGCTAAAATAATTAATGTTGCAACAAATGTCACTGTCAAATTACCACGTTGGTAGCCTTCTTGCCAAGCCAAACCACCTAGTCCGCCAGCGCCGATTGCTCCTGCCATTGCAGTGAAACCAATCATTGAAATCGTCGTTACCGTTAAACCTGAAATCAAAGCAGGTACACTTTCAGGAATCAACACTTTCCAAATGACTTCCCAATAACTTGCGCCCATTGCATCTGCGGCTTCAAGAACACCCGGACTTACTTCACGAAAAGCAATTTCAACTAATCGTGCGTAAAATGGTGCCGCAGATAATACCAATGCTGGAATCGCTGCTTGCGCACCAAGCATCGTCCCAACGATTGCTTTTGTAAATGGAATGATCAATACCATCAAGATCATAAATGGTGTTGAACGGAAAATATTACTGATAATCGAAACAATCCCGTACACGATACGTGCATAAGGTTTATTTTTCCTACCAATCGAATAAAGAACTAAACCTAAAACTAATCCGATAACTGTAACTAAAACCATTGAAATCAATGTCATGTATAAAGTATCAACAATTGCTTGTTTCATCGTCTCTGCATTGATTTGGCTAAAATCTAAATAGGTTGCTGAAAAGCTTTTATCCATGATGAATCACCTCTACTTCTACGCCTTGTTCGGTAAAGAATACTTCTGCTTGATCTAATTCTTTTTCTTCACCTGTCATCAAAATCGTTAGTGAACCAAACGAACCTTCCTTTGCTTGTTTGATTTTGCCATAAACAACATTGATATCCACGTTATAACGACGAACTGCTTGAGAAATCACTGGTTCATTTGCGTTATTTTCGTCAAACGTTAGCGTAACTAGGCGGCCGTTTGGATTTTCCTTGATCAATTCAGCTAATAGTTCAGTAGAATCAGCTTCTGGTTCAATATCTTGTTGAACAAAACGTTTGGTTACTTCTTGTTTTGGATGACGGAAGACATTTAGAACCTCGCCTTCTTCAACTACTTTCCCAAGTTCCATTACAGCAACCTTATTACAAATTTTACGAATAACATTCATTTCATGTGTAATCAAAACAATCGTTAAATTTAATTTTTTGTTGATTGCCAATAACAGGTCCAGCACTTCTTCCGTTGTTTGCGGATCAAGTGCACTAGTAGCTTCATCACATAATAAAATTTCTGGATCATTTGCCAATGCGCGCGCAATCCCAACTCTTTGCTTTTGTCCACCAGATAGTTGCGAAGGATACGCATCACCTCTGCCTTCCAATCCAACAAGTCCCAATAGTTCTTCTGCTCGTTGTTGACGTTGCGCTTTTGGTATACCAGCAAGCTCAAGTGGCAACTGGATATTTTCTAACACTGTACGTGACCACAAAAGGTTGAAATGTTGAAAAATCATTCCGATTTTTTTACGAAAAGTTCGTAACTCTTTATTTTTCAACTTTGTGATATCTTGATTATTTACAATGACCTCGCCACTGCTAGGTAACTCAAGTCCATTTAACAAGCGGACTAATGTACTTTTTCCGGCGCCCGAGTACCCAACGATTCCATAAATATCTCCTTTTTCGATACTTAAAGACACATCGTTGACAGCGTGGATTGCTCCGTTTTTCCCACCAAAAGTCTTTTCGACATTGGTCAATTGGATTAGTGCCATATTTTCCCCATCTTTCTTCTAAAAATTTTCTCGGATAAACAAAAAAGCTTCCGCCCATTTGCTCCATTAAGCAAAAGGACGAAAGCATAAACTTCCGTGTTACCACCTTGATTCGTTAATGCTTTACAGCAATAACCTCTTTACAGTACTTGAATAATCATTCGTATACTGTCGTGCTATAACGGGCACTCCCGTAGTAAGTTCGCTTGTGCTCACTCACTCTGCTCTAAGACCATCTTCCATCTCATGTTCGTTACCCATTTTCAGCGAACAGGGCTCTCTTCAAACGTCTGTGAAATGTACTCTTCTTTTCAAAGCTTTCATGTAATTGCCTTTGATTATAGCAAGTAGAAATTCCAGTGTCAACAATTTTTAAAACTAGAATACTTAATCAAAAAATGATTATAGGTTTTCAAAATCCTGTGGATCAACCTCTTTAAAACTTAAAATCCAAGCATTCATTTCGTCTTCATCATTTAAAATGTTGATATCCGCATCGATTTTTTCATTTACGGAAGAAATCGTTCCTGTAACTGGGCTGGCAATTTCGCTGACCGCTTTTTCTGCTTCAACTTCAAGCAACGGTTCACCTTTTTGATACGTCTTGCCAACTTTTGGTAAATTGATAAAAGTAACTTGTCCTAATTCTTCTTGTGCTTCATTCGTTAAACCAATGCAGTATTCTTTTCCGTTAAATAAAACCCAAAGATTTTCAGTTTTCTTCAAATGTTTGCCTGCCATGTTAAACTAACGCTCCTTCATAAGTTTTTTCATTATAACCAACTGTTACTACCTGATCTTCTTTCACTAAAAGTGGACGTTTAATCAACATTCCGTCAGTTGAAAGTAGCTCACTAGCTTCTTCGATTGAAAAACCATCGATTTGTGATTTCAAACCTAATTCACGATATTTCATCCCGCTCGTATTGAACAAACGACGCATCGGTAAATCTGTATTCGTTAACCAAGTCTCAATTGTTTGAGCGGTTGGTGTTTCTTGAACCATATCGACTGTTTGATAAGCAATCTGATGTGTATCTAGCCATGCTTTTGCTTTTTTGCAGGTCGAACATTTCGGATACCAATAAAATGTATACAACGTCTTACCTCCTAGATGTTTTGTCAGGTGTCTCGTTTTGGAAACGCATGGATAGAATTAAACCAATCCCAATCATATTTCCCAAAATAGATGAACCACCTTGACTAATAAATGGTAGGGGAATCCCCGTTAGTGGTAGTAAACCAATATTTGCGCCAATATTTTCAAAAACATGGAACAATAACATCATGATTAAGCCACTAGCGATATACGCATAAAATTCATTATTTGTGTCAAAACAAACGCGAATCATTCGATAAATCAAAATAAAATATAAAAAGATCACGAATGCGCCGCCAATAAACCCAAAATTCTCGCCAATCACTGTAAAAATCATATCTGATTCACGAACAGGTACATATACATCACTGGTATTGAACCCTTTACCTAATAATCCACCAGAACCAATTGCCAATAAGCCTTGGGCAGGTTGATAACTCATACCAGAAGTATCGTGGAAAGGATCTAGCCACGAATCGATCCGAGCAAATTGATAAGACTTAAAACCAACTTTATATAATAAATCTCTTCCGCCTTCTGTCGTAACTAAATAGATCAGCCCTGCCCCAACAACTAAAGCGATCACTACGACAGGAATGACAATTTTCCAAGAAATCCCTGACATCAAGAAAATCCCACCAAAGATAGCCAAGAAAACTAGCATCGTTCCAAAATCATCTTGTGCCATAACTAAAGCTAAAACAGGTAACGTTACAAGCAACATCTTAGCAATCAGCCACAAATCATTTTTCGTCGTTCGTTCTTTCAACTGACTGTTGTGCTTGGTCACGATTAACGCCATCATCAAAATGTACGCAATTTTCATTAATTCCGCTGGCTGAAAAGTGAAGGAGCCAAAACTAAACCAGTTTTTTGACCCAGTTACCAATGCGAGCTGTTTGTCATAAAATTTGAGTAGCAATCCCATGACTACTAAACCCAGACCATATAAATAGGGTGTTAACTTCCAAATCCATTTGGAATTCAGGTGCATAATAACAATAATTGCTACAGATCCAACCATGTACCACACGGTTTGCATCATTACACCTCGAAAGACAGATGGATTATTCGGATCGTGACTAAGTGCTACGTATAAAGAAAGTAATCCAATTAAACATAAAAGGAACACTGGTAAAATGACACCGTAGTCAATCCGATTATCGTTTGACGCTCTTTTTTTCTTTTCCATGTTTCATCCCTTTTCCTAAAACCATACTGCTATTTATTATAGCGGTCTGATTCTATAATTGAAAGTCTCAGCAAATGAGATTTGGGAAAAAATTAACTTTCCATCACTAAATTCCAAAAGCCGATGAATATTGAATGACACCAGCAGTTTTCACTGGTTTTTCTCCAATAAATTTTATCAAAGAGTACGCGTCGGGCACATCGAAAGGCAAACGAATTTGGGCTTGACTTGCTGGGAAGTACCCAAATTTTTGATAATACGCAGGTTCACCTAAAATACTGATTGCCACATAGCCTAATCGTTTCGCTCGTATTTCGAGTTCTCGAAGAATTGCAGCACCCACTCCTTGACGCTGACAAGTTGAACTAACTGCTAATGGCGCAAGTACTAATGCTTGGTATGCTGAATCTTCAGATAAGATATTGATTTTTGTCAGTAGTCCATAGCCAACTATTTGATTTTCTTTTTTCGCCACTACTTCTAACTCTGGAACATACGCCTCAGTTCCTCTTAATCGCTCAATCAATTCATGCTCATCGCCATCTCGATGCTCTGCCGTTAAAAATGCCTCATAAACCATTCTCTTAGTCGCTGAATAATCCTCTGGTTTAATCGTTTCAATCAAAAATTTCATTGTTCTCACCTTTTCTCTGCTTGATTTCTTTTTCATGAAAGAATGTTTTTAGCTTCTGCTTCAGCCAATCGTAGACGTCTGGAATTAGGGAGTTTGTACTACTATGACCAGCTACAATAAAAATATCCCTCTTTTGTAAAAAATTACCTAGCGGTTGCCACTTCATATCCTCTGTAATCGATAATGATGACACGATTGATTTTCCAACACCTTCACGAATCAGTTGTAATAACAGTTCATTATTGTTCACATAGATGATTTGTGGATGTAAATCAAACTCATTCAAGTATAATTCATTAAAGAAACGTATACCAGAATCTTCTTCACGAATTAACCAATGCGCTGCTTCAGCATCACCAGCCAAAACCAATTGGTCTTCTAAGATGATTTCTTTACGAATATCATTTGTTGCTAACGGCTTCTCCAACAAACCAATGTCCGCGTGCCCAGCTTGAACAGCCAAAGCAACCTCGTTTGAATTCATCATGTTAATACTGAAATCAATTAACGGAAAAGTTTCAACTAAAGATTTCATTACTTTGGGTAACAAATAAATTGCGGTCGTATGAGAACAAGCAATGACACAATTTTCTTTAAAGTTATCTTTTTTGGCAGCTTGGGCAACCGAAGTAAATAATTCATTCATGACTGCTAAAAATTTAGGATATAAAAAATCAGCTTCTTTAGTTGCTGTAATTTTCTGCTTGCCATTTCTCAAAAACAATTGAATCTCTAACCGATCTTCTAACTTTTTGATTTGTGAAGATACTGTCGGCTGTGAGATGAACAATCGCTCTGCCGCAATACTAAAATTCTGTGTTTCATAAACAACTAAAAATGTCTGAATCCATTCAAACATTACGTTCACTTCTTTCTATTTCTTTTTTACTATTGTAACTTGTTAGCCTTAACATTACAAAACATAATCATAAATATAGTAATTATCAATTTTACAAATAGTTATTTTCTCTCTATAATACAGCTATCAGTTAAAATATTACTAGGAAGGATTCTGATTCATGAATAATTTATCAATACACCAAAATAAAACAGCGATGGCTCGCTTCAAACAGATTGCACCTGGTCTAGGATTGTCAATCATTGTCGCAGCCATTAGTCGTGTTTTAGCTATTTTTTTACCTACATTAGGAGGGGCAACAATTGCTATCTTATTAGGGATTCTTTTAGGAAACACGTTGTTCAAACAGCCAGTATTAGCTACTGGGACAAAGTTTGCAGAAAGTTTCTTGCTTGAATGTTCTGTTTTCTTATTAGGCGCAACAGTAACTGTTCAAACGATTGCGCAAATTGGCGTCAAAGGAATCTTTTTTATTCTTTTACAAATGACAGGGACAATCTTGGCAGCATACTTTATCGGGAAAAAATTATTATTTTCTGATACTGCTTCATTGATGATGGCAGGTGGTAACGCAGTCTGTGGTTCGTCTGCCATCGCAGCGATTGGGCCAAGCATTCGCGCTGACGAAGAAGAAAAAGGACAAATCATTACGTTAGTTAACTTATTAGGAACCGTAATGATGTTGACTTTACCATTTTTAGGTCTTCAGCTTTTCGGTGCTAATCTCATCGAAAAAAGTGCACTTTTAGGTGGAACACTTCAATCTGTCGGTCAAGTTGTTGCCGGAGCTAGCTTTTTAGATGCTTCTGTTGTTCAATTTTCAATGCTCTTCAAAATCTTACGTATTGTATTACTCGTAGTTGTAGTATATATTTTTGAAAAAGTAATGGTTCGTAAACACCCCGAAAACTTTGTTCAAAATCTTCAAGATGTGAATAAAAGAAAATTACCACTACCATGGTATGTCTTAGGGTTTCTAGCATTTTGCCTAGTCAATAGCGTGTTCACGCTACCGACTGTGATTGATCACACTGCACATTTTATCAGCACTTGGTTTGAAATCACTGCGCTAGCTGCCATTGGTCTTCGTTTAGACTTTGTCAAATTTATGAAAGAAGGTCCACGATTTTTATCTTATGGTCTTGCCGTAGGTCTTTGTCAAACGATTTTAGCGGTAGGTTTGATTTGGCTCATTCGCCTATAAAAATCCTCGCTTACAATAAAACAGGAGAAAAAGTATGTCAGAATCTTTCTGACATACTTTTTTTGTGCCTCTAACTTTTTCTATTCATCTTTATTCTGAAAGAATTTTTTCTAATAAAAGCAATTTACGTTTCTTGGCTAACCCTTCTTCTCCATTGCCCATGTAGCCCGTTAACTGACCATTATGGCCGATTACTCGATGGCAAGGGACAATAATTGGCAGAGGATTTACTCGATTCGCTTGCCCAATTGCGCGCACTGCTTTCGGGTTGTCAATTGCCTGAGCAACTTCTTTGTAACTACGAGTTTCGCCATAAGGAATATTGATTAATGCTTGCCAAACATCTTGCTGAAATGCCGTACCTGTTTTAATCGATAATGGAACTGTAAACGCTTCTCGCTTTTCAGCAAAATATTCTGTAAATTGTTCTTTGGTCAAGTTCAAAATTTCCTGATTAGCATTTTCGCTCTCTTCAATCAAAGTAAAGCTAACTTTTGTTACTCCTTTTTCGTCTGCGTCAAACCAAAGATCCCCAGCAATTGTGTTCATCTTCATGATTTTCTTTGTGCCTACTCAACAGATGTGTGGTAGACTTTCCTCCTTAGAATTGTATGTAAAAAATAATCTTTAAAACTATTTCAAAAGTTTGCTTCATCATCTACTATCTCAGGTAAAATTGCAACTGGAAGGAGCTTTCTTCCTGTTTTTTAGCAATTTCTTTAAAGAAAAATTTTTTTAATTTTGAATGAAATGCTACACTAGACATATCACTAAAAAGCATAATACTCAACTTATCAACTAACCAAGTACTAGTTGTTGAGCAACAGAAAGGAACAAACGAATGAAAGTCTCTATCGTCGTACCCTGCTTTAATGAAGAAGCAGCAATTCCACTCTTTTTCCAAGAAGTTGAAAAATATCGTGGAACTTATACTTTTGAATACTTGTTTATTGATGACGGGTCCAAAGATCAGACCTTACCTGTCATCAAAGAATTAGCTAATGCCTATGATTCCGTGCGGTTCGTCTCATTTTCCAGAAATTTTGGAAAAGAAGCTGCATTATATGCTGGCTTGCAAGCTGCAACAGGTGATTTAGTCACCGTCATGGATGTTGATTTGCAAGACCCGCCTGAATTGTTACCAAAAATGATTGAGCGTATCTTGACCTCTGATGTTGATTGCATCGGAACAAGACGATCTACTCGGGAAGGCGAACCAGTAATCCGTAGTTTTTTTGCCAAAAAATTCTATCAATTGATTAACCGAATCAGTGATACTGAAATGGTGGATGGCGCCCGCGATTTTCGTTTGATGACGCGTCAAATGGTCAATGCTGTTTTAGAATTAACAGAATACAATCGTTTTTCTAAAGGTTTATTCAGCTGGGTTGGTTTTAAAACAGAATATATTTCTTATGAAAATCGTGAACGTGTAGCTGGAGAAACTTCATGGTCTTTTTGGAAGCTGTTAAGTTATTCGATTGATGGCATCATCAACTTTTCTGATGCACCGCTTACCTTAGCTGCATTAATTGGCGCACTTTCTTGTATCGGTTCAGGGATTGCAATTTTATTTATCATTGTTCGCGCTCTTTTATTCGGCGATCCCACATCTGGTTGGCCTTCTATGGTTTCAATTACCTTATTCATCGGTGGAATCCAGTTGTTGTGCCTTGGTATTATTGGCAAATATATTGGGAAAATTTTCCATGAAACCAAGCGTCGTCCTATTTATATCATTCGTGAAACAGAGAAAATGAAACCTCATCAAATTGATTCTCACTAAAACATACGTCAATCAATACAAATTTTTTTAACGAGGCTGGGATAAAAATAAATCCTAGTCTCTTTTTTATTTTATAAAAAGACATAGAAAAAACCATCTCACTGGTACGAGATGGTTCATGACTAAATTTTTTGTAATTGTTTGTAATTAATAATAACTACGCCTTTGCTTTGGGTCATCAGGTTGGCATTTTCAGCAGTTTCATCAATTTCAACCACTGCAGAATTCTTAAGCTGCTTTGAAATCGTGCCAGTTTGTGGTTTTCCATGTACTGTAAAAGTGACGTGAGTGTCAATTGTAAATTTTTCACCCAATTCTGACGGGACGACATGTGTATCAAATTTTCCAAAAGTTGCCATTTCATAAAACCTGCCTTTCATTACAATTATAGCACATTTTATGAAAAAAATCATGAAATTGATAAAATCTACGAATATCTCTTTACATTCATTAAGATTGGGTTTATAATTTCTTTGGCATTTGCCAGCTTAGCTCAGTCGGTAGAGCAACGCACTCGTAACGCGTAGGTCACAGGTTCGATTCCTGCAGCTGGCATAAAAAGGTTGTGAAAGAAGTGACCTGCTCCAACAAATAAGAATAAATTTTCGGAAATTGCTTCCCAAATTTTTGTAAAATTTAGGCTTATTTGGAAGGAGTTACTTCTTGAACACCGTGAATGAAGTTGTGGCACAAAGTACTTGGCTGCAACTAAACAAATGCAAGAGTCTTGGGCATTCACTTGTCTTAGGCTCTTTTTTATAGCAAAAATTACTTATTTATTTTATATTGAAAAATACCTCACAGCAAAAGGAAGTTTACTATGATGAAAAGTTATCAGTTTGAATCAAAAATTTATTGTTCTGAAGCTGGCAAAGGTGGGGCCTACGTTATCTTTCCTTACGACCTCCGAAAAGAATTTCATCAAGGGCGTATAAAAGTCCATGCTACTTTTGATGGTGAAGATTATCAAGGAAGTATTGTAAACATGGGAGTGAAGAATGAAGACGGCAGCATTTGCTATATTCTCGGTATAAAAAAAGAAATTCGAAAGAAAATCAAAAAGGAGATTGGTGATACTGTACTCGTTACCGTTCACCCCATTTAAATCGTTAACAATAACCTATCGCATAAAAAAATGGACTCTCTTGACAGTGAGAGCCCAGTTTTTATTTAGTACTTTTTCTCAACGTTTTTTTATTTAACGTTAACAGTTATATTTAGGCTGACCTTATCATTATATTCTTGATGAACTTCAATAATAGTGCCCGTTAGCTGTGCAGGAATGTCCATTACCCATTGTTTATCTTCGTCAACAGTTGTCCTTCCAATTTCAACATTGTTTACTTCTGCAATAACTGTTGCTCCTTTGAAACCTGTTCCTTGTAACTCGTCATCAACAGATGTTACTTCGCTTTGAATAGTAGGTGGCAATAAAAGCCACGGTGTATCATCATTAACGAATGAACCGCCAATTATTTTTCCTACTTGATTCGCCATAAAATCAGCCGAAAAATCTTCGTTTGAAGAGGAAATCATTTCCTGAACAGCAGTACTGCCAATTCCAGTAAGTGAAAATTCTGCTTCAACTGGTTCAGCATAAATTTGATCTGGTGTTTGAAGAAGCGCCCGACCACGCACCCAAGTTTTTACCCCTTCCTTAGAATTCAGTTGGATAGTTGCTTTTCCACCAATATTGCTCCCAAAAATAGTTCCTAATTTTTGACTATTATTATTTACAATTTTAAAGTTGGCTCCTTCTTCAAAAATAATTTTTCCATTACTCATAATTGTTCCCTGTGCTTTTGTACCAACCGCTTCAAAAGTAGCGCCATCTTTTACTGTAATATCGGTGTTCTTTCCAACAATTCCTGTACTGCCACTTATTTTTGAGGTACTTCCAGATGCAAAATATGCAGAACTATTATTATCAACACTAATGGCAGAACCACCAAATCCATGAACTTCTAACGCTCCTTCATTAGTCAATGTCAGATTTGAATTGTTGTGTATTCCGTGAAGTGTACCTTGAACGTTTAAAGAAGCATTTTCCCCAATCGTAACATTTGGATTCGTACCGATCATATCAATTCCATTTGTTGCGGGATTAGGATAGCCCACTCTTGCACGCATATCTGCAATTGCATTCGGTAAAATTGTTAGTTTATTTCCTTGAAATGCCTCTTCTAAATTGGAAACACATTTAAAGTTTCCTGCAACTTGTAATTCACCAGAAGGCAAGTAAGTAAATTGATGCCCATTTTCAAAATCAACATTCTCAACATTCAATACAACGTTAGGTTGATCGCTCCAAAATACCCCATAGTTATCGGTATTTTCAATTTTTATATCTTTTAATGCTATCTGGGCATCTTCAACAGTGACCTTTATTTGAAATAGATTGGCATTGATTTTATGGTTATTGCCATAAATCGTTTTATTTTTAGCATTAGCTAAAATCGTTGCTTTTAAGTCCAGATCATTTTGCAAACTAATTTCTGTAATCGAACTGTCAATCAGAGCAGCCTTTAACTGTTCAGGAGTAGACACTTCTGCTAATCCTTTATACACTTCAATTTCATTTTGTCTCTCAGCATTCGAAATTGTTTGTGCTAAGCCAACACTTCCGTTCATCATCACTGCGCAAGTGAATAATGTCACGGAAAAATAAATTGCTTTTTTTATCATTATTCTTTCCTCCAAGAAATAGTTGATTTGCTAAGTATTTTGTTAACTCTGCAAGTTATTGTACGTTATCATTTATTTTACGACTAAATAGCCAATGCCATCTTTATCTAATGGCGCAATGGTGTGACTACCAACGGTTGTTTCTGGAATTTCAGTAAAGATGTGCGCATAGTTATCACGGACAGCACTTGCGACATTTAAGTCTTGTGTTTCTTTAAAGTCGCCTACTTCAAGTGTGATACTTAATTTATATTCGCCTGGTTCTAGCCCAGCTAGCACTGTATCTTCAATAATTGCTTGATAGCCATTGAAAACACCATTGTTGTACCAATCATGATTGGCACAAGCAAACGTTCCGACCTCTGTTCCATCCGTTGCTGTTAGATGAAGTGTTTTCTTCACAGTATCTTGATTTGTTAAATCTAAGTTTCCGTTATCCATTGATCCTTCTAAAACCAATCCATAGCTTTGCCAGTATCCTACTTTGAAAAAGTTAACTGTTTGATCCAAATGACTAACGACTTGTGAAACAAACTCACTTTCGTTTCCATCAATGACTTGATTCACGTCAATTTTTGTTCCTTCTGCTTGTGGCTCAATCGTGATTGTCCAGCGACCATCTGCCCCTACTACTCCAGTTCCAAGCAGCACGCCGTCTACGTAAGCATTAATTGTTGCTCCTGGTGTACCAAGACCAGTTAACTGCTTATCTTTGTCATTCACAACGTTAAAAACAGGTGCATCAATTTTTTCTCCGACGTAAGTTCCACCTTGAATTTTACTTGTTTGTCCTGTGACATATGTACTCGAAAAATCTGCATTACTTGATTGCATGTTCGTTTGTTTCACACTCGATAGATAGCCTGACAACGTAAAAGTAGCTGTTGTTTTCTGGTACACTTTATCTGGCTGGCTTGCTTCACTATTTCCCAAATTCCAAGTATTGATTCCTCTGGTCGAAGCAATGCTAACATCTGTTGGAGTCGTGTAAGAACCCATGACAACTCCATTTTTATTATGATTTGTAATTGAGAAATTTGCGCCATCTTCAAACACAATCTTTTCACCTGCGATCAAAGTTCCTTGTGTCCCTTTACTTTCTGCAACAAAATCTGCACCTGTTCGTACAAATATACTTCCTGAAGTGGCTTCAACTGCTTCTTCAATTGTGTCTCCGCCATTTACCTTCGTACTACTTCCTGCTTCAAAATTCATTTCACTCTTTGAAGCTAAATGAATTGCTTGATGTAGCTTTGAGGTAACCTCCAAATCTCCTTGATTTGTCAATATAAAATTAGTTCCGCCATAAATGCCAATTGAACTAGAATTTAATGTAAAGCTTGCACCTGTTCCAATCGTTAACTTCGCTTGGTCATAATCCATTGACACTGGCGCCCAAAGAGTAGAGTCGTTTTCAAATAAAACTTCTGCACCCGTCATTACTTCTATTTCTTTTCCTTGAAAAACTTCCTCTGTATCCGAATGACTACTAACTTTTCCAGCTAGAATCAATTTCCCGTTCGGTAAGTAAATCATTTGCTTCCCACTATGGGTAATATTTTCATATGTAATTTGCACATTTTGATTGTCACTCCACAATAAGCCATAAATATCTGTGTTGATAATCGTTGCACTATCAATGGACCCGATTGACGAATCTTCATTAAAATATATTTGATAAGAATTCGCATCTAATGTATGACCGTTTCCATGAATGTGTTTTTCTCCTCCCTGAATCGCTACAGTTGACTCTAATGTCAAATCATTCGCTAATGTGATATCTGAAACGTACTCATCACTTAAAGCATCTTTTAGCTCTTGCCAGTTAGCAACTTCGACTTTCCAACCCTTCTCTTCCAACAGAACACCGTCAGAGATTGCGCTTTCATTCCCTTGTATTACTTGTCCACTTACCGTACTTGTTAACAATAACGTCGATAACAATACTCCTGCTAACAAGCCATTACGAAATAACACGTTTTTCAAATCTATACCTCCTGTTATTTTTATATAGAATTTTAATTCTAAAATAATTATACCAACAGAAAAACAAGACAGTCAATATAGATAAAATAAAGAATACATGTTTTTTTAATTTTAAAAAAAGTTATTTAAAACCATTTTGATTCATTAGATAAAATAAAAGATACCATTCTCTCCGTATTAGAAAGAGAATGGTATCTTTTATTTCTTAACTAAATTTGAACTTATAGCCTTTAACTATTTTGTTCCAAATAAACGGTCACCTGCATCCCCTAAACCAGGAACGATGTACCCTTGTTCATTTAATTTTTCATCAAGAGCTGCTGTGTAGATATCAATATCAGGGTGTGCTTCTTGTAAAGCTTTCACGCCTTCTGGTGCAGCAACAAGACAAACAAATTTAATGTTTGATGCGCCACGTGCTTTCAAAGCATCAATAGCCATGATTGCTGAGCCACCAGTTGCTAACATTGGATCAACAACAAATAATTGACGTACGTCGATGTCTTCAGGTAATTTAACGAAATATTCGTGTGGTTCTAATGTTTCTTCATCACGATATAAACCAATATGGCCAACTTTAGCAGCAGGAATCAATTCTAAAATTCCATCAACCATTCCAATACCTGCACGCAAGATTGGTACGATTGCTACTTTTTTACCTGACAATGTTTTTTGTGTTGATTCTGTAATTGGTGTTTCAATGACGATATCTTCTAGTGGCATATCACGTGATACTTCATACGCCATTAACATAGCGATTTCATCGACAACTTCACGAAAAACCTTTGTTCCGCAGTTTTTGTCTCGAATAATAGTCAGTTTGTGTTGAATTAATGGATGGTCGATCACTTGAAATTTGCCCATTTTTAGCTCTCCTTTGTTCTGTCGTTTCTTTTTTATTTTAAAACAAAATTCTCAGTTTAGCTAGTCCGAGTTGCCTTTTTCCGGAAGAAAATCATAGTCTAGTTTAATTTGTTTAAAAATAATCAGTCAAATTTTTGAGGAAGTTGCTTCAACTTTATCAAATCCTCATTCTCTTCCAATTGCTTTTTTCTCTATGAGAATACACTCAACTGTCATCTGTTCAACTAACGTATTAGAAAAAGTTTTTCGCAAAAAAGGAGTTATGACAAAACTCTTGTCATAACTCCTTTTTACGAATAAACGGTGTTCAAGAAGTAACTCCTTCCAAATAAGCCTAAATTTCACAAAAATTTGAGAAGCAATTTCTGAAAATTTATTCTTATTTATTGGAGTTGAACACTTCTTTCACAACCTTATCCACGGTGTTCCCAAAACAACTCCTCGATATAGTTTGCCTACTCTTCAAAAGATGAAAAGCTATTTTGCGTGTTTGCTCACTATCTTGTCGGAGCTAAGCATTTTGTGCCACAATCTACCAAATAGTTTTACCTTAAAAACTTATTTTGAATACAAAGGATATTTTTGAGTCAACTCACGAACGCCTTGTTTTACTTCGTCTAACTGGGCATCGTCACCTTTTGATTGTAAAGCTTTCACAACAAGTTCAGCTACTTGAGCTGCGTCTTCTTCTTTGAAGCCACGTGTAGTGATTGCAGGTGTCCCAATTCGGATACCGCTTGTCTTGAACGGGCTTAATGTTTCAAATGGAATTGAGTTTTTATTTACTGTGATATTCACACTATCTAAAATTGCTTCTGCTTCTTTCCCATTAAGATCCATCTCACGAACATCGATTAGCATCAAATGATTATCAGTGGCACCTGAAATAACACGCGTACCCGTTGCTTGATTGAACACTTTGACCATCGCTTTAGCATTGGCAACAACTTGTTCGCTATACTCTTTGAACTCTGGTGTCAAAGCTTCTTTAAAGGCAGCCGCTTTTCCAGCAATCACATGCTCCAATGGACCACCTTGGATTCCTGGGAAGACAGCACTATTGATTTTTTTCGCTAATTCTTCACTGTTTGTTAAAATCATTCCACCACGAGGACCGCGAAGTGTTTTATGCGTTGTTGTTGTTGTAATATCAGCATATGGTACTGGGCTAGGATGAACACCAGCAGCTACTAAACCAGCAATATGTGCCATATCAACCATTAATTTTGCGCCGACTTCATCAGCAATTTCTCTGAATTTCGCAAAATCAATTTCTCTTCCATAAGCACTAGCACCCGCAACAATTAATTTTGGATGATGTTTTCGTGCTAAAATTCGTACAACATTGTAGTCAATGACTTCTGTTGTTGGATCAACGCCGTAAGCCACAAAATGATACGTTTTCCCACTGAAATTTACTGGTGATCCATGTGTTAAATGTCCACCTGCAGAAAGATCCATACCTAAAATCGTATCACCAGGTTCTACCAAGGCAAGGTATGCCGCAGTATTTGCTTGTGAACCAGAATGTGGTTGAACATTTGCAAATTTGGCACCAAATAATTCTTTGGCACGGTCAATTGCTAAATTTTCCACGATATCAACAAATTCACAACCGCCATAGTAACGATGTCCAGGATATCCCTCAGCGTATTTGTTTGTTAAAATACTTCCTTGTGCTGCCATCACCGCTTCAGAAACAACATTTTCAGAAGCAATCAGCTCCAAATTATTTTCTTGTCGCTCTTCCTCACGTGCAATTGCATTCCATAGATCAGGGTCAAACGTTTTGTAGTCTACCACAAACAACAGCTCCTTTTAACTAGTATACTGCATTGTATCATACTAAAAATTCATCGTAAAAAGTATTAGACTATTTTTCAAAATAATTTTGAGCCGCCGCTTTTTTCAAACGGTTCATGTAAGCGACACCTAACCCTTCGTTAGGGAAAACTTGAACAAAAATCAAGTCCAATCCAAGCAGTAGTTCATCTAAACCACGTAGACCTGCAAACAAACCTTTTGCCGCCGCTTCAATAGAATCATCATGAAACATATATACAGCTGCCGTATCAAATCGTGTCTCTTCTGCAATTTTTGGTCCAGCAATCACGCCTGTTCTGAACCCTTTATTTTTTGCCCATTGGATAGCATCTGCCCAATCATTATCATGAACCATCAGGACTTTTGTGTCAGGTGAATAATGTTTATATTTCATTCCTGGTGCTTTCGGTGTCTCCGATTCTTTCACTAAATGCTTGTCAACAGAAACTTCTCCTACAACGTCTTCCAATTGCTCTTTGGTTACTGCACCTGGTCGTAAAATCATTGGTACTGCATCAGGATTACTTAAATCAATCACGGTTGATTCTACCCCAATTCGAGTTGCTCCATCCTCGATGATTCCAGTAATTTTCCCATGTAAATCGTGGTACACATGATCTGCCGTTGTTGGACTTGGCTTACCTGACGTGTTTGCACTTGGTCCTACCAAAGGCACACCCGCTTGGCGAATAACTTCAAGTGTTTTTTTGTTATCTGGCATTCGAAAAGCAGCTGTGGATAAGCCACCTGTTACGACACTTGGTAACTTGTTCTTTTTGATTTCAAAAATCATCGTCAACGGTCCAGGCCAGAAATTTTCAACAATTTTAGCTGTTGCAGGATGAAAGTTATCCACATATTCTTTTACTTGATCAAACGAAGCAACATGAATGATCAATGGATTATCTTGTGGTCGTCCTTTCACTGTAAATACTTTCGCAACTGAATCGGGTAAAAGTGCATTAGCACCTAATCCGTAGACCGTTTCTGTAGGAAAAGCCACCAGTGAGCCATTGCGTAATGCTTGGGCCGCTTCTTTCAATTCTGATTCATTATATCGTTTTGTTTCCACAGTTTATCCACATCCTTTTTTTTGAAAATCCTTGATTTTTAACGATTTATCCTCAGGTTATCCCCAAATTGTTGATAAGTTATTTGTCAATAGTGGATAAGTATGTTGATAAGTTTTAAAATCGCTTTTTTAACTGTTATATCAGTGTTTTTTTATCATAAAAAAACACTAAAAAATTTTTTCATCCACAGACCTGTTAATAAACTTGGATCATTCGTTCATTTCCAGATAGATCTTTTTTTACTATGACCGTTTTATGTGGAAATGCCTGTTGAAAGATGTTTTGGACTGCCTCTCCTTGACGAAAACCAATTTCAAGAAAAATCTTTCCTTCTTCAGTCAAGACGTCTGGTGCTTCCCTCGCAATTTTCCGATAAATCGCTAAGCCATCAGCTTCTGCAAATAATGCCATTTTAGGCTCAAACGTTCGAACACTTTCATCCATTAAATCCCATTCTTTGTGACTAATATATGGTGGATTAGAAATAATTATGTCAAAACGTTGATCTAAGACCGGCTCCAATGTATCACCGAGATAAAAATCGATTTCAGCTTGTTCTTTTTCAGCATTTTCTTTTGCGACATCCAGGGCAGACGCAGATAAGTCTACTGCCGAAACTTGCCATTCTGGTCTTTCAGCCTTTAAACTAATGGCAATTGCACCTGTTCCCGTTCCAATGTCAATAACGGCTTGTTCAGAACCAGCTACTTCCGCCAAACACCAGTCCACCAGTTCTTCTGTTTCTGGGCGTGGAATAAGAGTTGCCTCCGTTACTTTTAGTCGATGACCATAAAAATCTGCATAGCCCAGTAAATATTGTGGGGGATGATTTTCCAGCAATAATTTCATATCCGTTTGGATCAAGAGCTGGTCAGCTTCTGAAATCACCTCATTCATATGCAATAACCAATCTAATTTTTGCCATTGTTTTCTTTCCAGAAATAAGAATTGGATACTATAACCTTCTTTGCCTTGCGCCTCTAAAAAAGAAGAAGCCCCTAACAAGGCTTCTCGATATGTTTTCTTATCCATTTTGCATAGCTTCCAGTTTAGAAGTTTGATCATACATAATCAAGGCGTCTACGATTTCATCTAATTTTCCAGCTAAAATTTGATCTAATTTTTGGATCGTTAAACCGATTCGATGATCGGTTACTCGATTTTGTGGGAAGTTATACGTACGAATACGCTCTGAACGATCACCTGTACCAACAGCTGATTTTCTAGTTGCATCATACTCACTTTGTGCTTCTTGTTGAATTTTATCATACACACGCGCACGTAGAATTTTCATTGCTTTTTCTCGGTTCTTCAACTGTGAACGTTCGTCCTGCATTGCGACCACGATTCCTGTTGGTAAGTGAGTCAAACGAACAGCAGATGCCGTTTTATTGACGTGCTGTCCACCGGCACCAGATGCGTGATAAATATCTGTACGAATGTCTTTGTCTTCAATATCAATTTCAACTTCTTCTGCTTCTGGCATAACAACAACTGTGGCTGTTGATGTATGGATGCGCCCTTGTGATTCAGTTGATGGCACACGTTGTACGCGGTGTGCGCCACTTTCATATTTTAGTTTTGAATACACGTTTTCGCCCGTAATCATCATGATCACTTCTTTGTATCCGCCAATACCAGTAATATTCGCTTCCATCACTTCGGTTTTCCAACCTTGTGCTTCTGCATATTTTTGGTACATATTGAATAAATCACCTGCGAACAAGGCTGCTTCGTCCCCGCCAGCAGCGCCGCGAATTTCCATGATGATATTTTTATCATCATTAGGATCTTTTGGTAAAAGTAAGATTTTAATGCGGTCTTCTAAAACTTCTTTTTCTTTTTTTAGATCTGATAACTCTTCTTTTGCCATTTCAGCCATTTCATCATCAAGCTTTTCGCCTAAAAGTTCTTCCGTATCAGAAATTCCTTGGACAACTTCTTTATAACGACGATAAACTTCAACTGTTTCGCGTGTGTTTGCTTCTTCTTTTGATAATTCCATGAAGCGTTTTGTATCCGTAATTACTTCTGGGTCACTCAGTAACTCACCCAGTTCTTCATAACGGTCTTCAATTGATTGTAATTGATCGTACATGCTTATTCTCCTTCTTTGATAACTGGTGGGTGAAAATAATGATGTCTACATACTGGATAGTAAGCTTCATTTCCACCAATTTGGACTTGATCCCCTTCATAAACAGGCTGATCGTCGATATAATGTAAATTCATGATTGCTTTTTTGTGACAGAACCAACAGATTGTTTTCATTTCTTCAATCTTGTCTGCATAAAGCAATAAGTATTTTGATCCTTCAAATAACTCATTTCGAAAATCATTTTTCAAACCAAATGCCATAACTGGAATATTTAGTTCGTCAACAATTCTTGTGAACGCAATGACATGTTTCTTCTTCAAAAATTGCGCTTCATCAATCAAGACACAATAAGGTCTTTCTTCATCAATCATTTGGCTAATCAATTCAAATACATCTGTTTCTTCAAAAACTGGTATGGCTTCTCGCTTCAAACCAATTCGGCTTGAAACTACACCAATCCCATCACGTGTATCAACACCACTGGTCATTAATACGACATTTTTCCCTTGTTCTTCGTAGTTATGCGCTACTTTTAGAATCTCAATTGTTTTGCCGCTATTCATTGCGCCATATTTAAAAAAAAGTTGTGCCATTTATCCGTTCACCTTCCAGTTTGTTCCTAAGGTATTATACTTGATTTTCATCATTTTTTACAGTGACAATTTTTAACCATACTGAAATAAGTTTGAAAAGTCATTTTTATTTGTCTCAATTCCATCTCAACAAAGAAGTGATTCTCCTTGTTTTTATTTGAAACAGCTCGATAAACGTTGTTTCAGCTAACCTAAAAAATTTATGTTACAATCAATTTCTTATCAACGATGTTAAAGGAGACTTTCTATGTCTGAAAATATTTTTAATCAAATGGCCAATCATTATGACACACCTGACAGATTGGCGCTCGCAGAAATTATTCGTGCAGAAATTCGTCAAAATTTACCCAAAGAAACAAACCAAAAAGTTTTTATTGACTATGGTGGCGGTACTGGACTTGTTAGTTTACCTTTGGCAAAGTTATTCAAGGAAACTTGGATCATGGATGCTTCTAAAGCAATGTTAACTGTTGCTGACCAAAAAATAACTCACAGTCACTTAAATAATGTGCATACTCAGTTAGCAGACTTGACGAAGGATTTACCGAGTCAAAAAGCAGATCTTTTGCTGGTATCTTTAGTACTTTTACATATCCCCGATACTAAATTGATTCTGAAAAAACTAGCAGAACTATTAAACCCTGGCGGTCAATTATTCATTGTCGACTTCAATAAAAATGAAGCAGTCAACCATCCAAAAGTCCATAATGGATTTGAGCAAGAACCTTTGGAGCAATTGTTGGCAGAAGCTGGACTAACACCCCTCAAGCTAGAAACTTTCCATGAAGGAGAAAACCTTTTTATGAGGCAACCAGCTTCTTTGTTCTTAGCTATTAGCCAGAAATAAAAAGGGGCTGGGACAAAAGTAGCCTAATGGATAGAAAAAAAGCCTAAAATCCGTTTTTGAAAACGTTGATTTAGGCTTTTTTTATCTGTTAAGAACGACTGGATTTTTAGTTTTGTCTCAGTCTCTTTTTCGCTAGCTGTGTTTTACCTTTCGTCCTTCGGGTTGCACTCTTTTCTACAATCATTTTTTTCGTAAAATGAATAGCTATTTTTTGAAAGAACTTCGTATTGCTTGAAGCTAAACGCTTTATTTTTTCGAAGCTGAGTGCTTGAAGCCACAACCTTCTCCTCGGTGCTCAAGAAGTAACTCCTTCCAAATAAGCCTAAATTTCACAAAAATTTGAGAAATAATTTCTGAAAATTCATTCCTATTTATTGGAGTTGAACACTTCTTTCACAACTTCTTTCTCGGTGTTCCCAAAGCAGCTTCTTCGGTAATAAGTTCTCTTTTCATAAAATATGAAAAGTTATTTTTAGAAAAGATTCCTTATTACTTGAAGCTAATCACTTTGCGCCACAACCTTAACTAATCAACGAAATTTCTGTCAACGGCCAATAACGGAAAACTACTTTTCCCTGAACCAATTTCTCATCAACTAAACCAAAAATTCGGCTATCTTTTGAAATCAAGCGATTATCGCCTAAAACCAAATAATTTCCTTCCGGCACCGTGTACTCAAAATCACTAGTGAAATTTGTCGAATTTTCTGCTTGAATTTGGAATGACTCATTATAAGAATACTCGTTTTGCAATTTGTCATCGGCAAACTTTTCTTTGTATTCATCCAAATAAGATTCATCATATTTTTTCCCATTGATTGTCAGCTGGTCATTGACCATCTTCACTGTGTCACCAGGCATCCCAATTATTCGTTTCACGATCATCCGTTCTTCGTCTTCCGGTTCTTTCGTGGTAATAATATCAAAACGTTCATATTTTGAAATTTTAGATGAAATCAATCGTTGTCCATCACTCAATGTTGGATCCATCGAATGACCATTGACAGTTACTGGTGTAAAAACAAAAACTCTAGCTAGCAAAATAGCTGCCAAAACGAGAATTAATACGCCCCAGTTTTTCAAAAAATTTTTCACACTATCCCTCCTTTTTTCTTTGCATTCGTTTTTTATTCTCTTTGTTCATTTAAAAATAAAACTGATAACATAAGATTATGCTTACCTTTTATTCTACATTTTTTACAGAATAAAGAAAAGAAAAAGTGTCATTTTTAGTGACCTCTGTGTTTTCGATTTTAGGCATAAAAAAAGAAAAACTTGCCACTTTCCAAAAGAAACAATCTGCTTTCTTTTGGAAATTCTTTACTAGCAAGTCTCACTTCTTTTATGAATGTTTTCGACGCTGGCTTCGACTGTAAACAACAGGCTCTCCTGTAGCTGCTTGCAGTTGCTCTTTTTTCGCTATCAATTTTAGACGATATGGCTCATGGTAGCGCAGACCATCTTTCACGAAATCACCACCAACAATAAAAAGCCCTACCGGATTAATTGTTTCCTGACCAGCTTTTGCATGAATTTTGCCGACCTCAACTAACTCTGAATAGTTTTTTCCAATCTTCAAGACATATTCTTGTTCACTTACTTTTTTGACGTAATAATATGGATATAACGTATTACGATCAACTAAAAAGCCATCCATTCGACCAAGATCATTAACCTTGATTTGACCCTCTGCAATCAAATAACTCATATTTTCAGCCAATTGCAGTTGATAATCTTCATTATAGTCAACAGTCACTTCTTCTGTATCTACTGATTGAAGTGTGTTTCCAGTTTGAATGCCACCTTCCGTTTGAATATTGAAAGCTTCATCTGGCAAGTACTTAACGAACACTTGTGTGACATCTGCTTTCGAGTTTTTGTCAAAAAAGTAATAGAAGATGTTTAAAACGATAAAATAAACTAAAACTAAAAAAACAATTCCATAAAGGAAAAACTGTAAATAATTCTGATTTTGCCACAAACCAAAAATGATTCGCAATAAATACATCGTTGGAATCACGCTTAAAATCGTGTATCCTCGATTCAAATATTTTGGACTAATATCCAAATAGCCTAAAAATTTGTGCACACCATTAATCAAATCTAATAAAAATGTCATTGATTCTCACCTGCTTGCTGATTACTCATTTGCGTTCCCGCTTTTTGTGTTGCAACGTCGTCCTGCGAATTCGCTGTCTCTGCTTCCGGCGTGGTATCATTTCCAGTCGCATCACTAGTTGTAGTGGCATCATCTTCCGTTGCAGAGGAATTCGTGGTTGGTGTTTGGTTATTCGTATCGTTATTCTCTGAACCAGAATCAATTACACCAAAATTATCTTTTGAACTACTTGTAGGTGTTTCATAAGTTGTTGAATCCGTTGTTTCGGCCCCTGTCTCTGTTGACTGGGTGTTTGGTAATGACGAACTGGTTGGTGTCGTTTCTTCTGTAGTTGGCGGCGTGGAGTTTGAGCTAGGAGCCCGATAACTTGAGCTATTAACTACGCCGGTTGCAGTTGCCACGATTGTGGAAATGGTTAACACTGCGATTGGTTTTAAAATCGGTGCTACTTTTCGCATCATATCTCTTCCTTTTCTAGTATCATCTGATCTTTCTATGTTACTTGATATTTATCATAATTCTTTTATTTTTTTCTTACGTTTTTATGAAGTTTTTATTGATTCGCTAGATATTCTTTCGCTTCACGATTCACTTTTTTCAAGTCAATCCCTTGTTGTTTGGCAGAAAATACACAACCACAATAACATTGACGATAGATATCATATTCCTTACACATCTGAATCGAGCGTTCATAGCCCTTATTTTTCTTGAAATCACTAGGCAAATAATGGGTGCCATATATTTTTTGGATATCCATTCCAATTTGATTGATCAATGCCGCATTTTTTTTGGGCGAGATTGTTAGGGCACTCCCAAAGTAATCATAGCCTAATTCTTGTGCCTTTTGTGCTACTAAATCTAATCGCATATTAAAGCAAGCTGTGCAACGTGCACCACCTTCTTTTTCATTTTCTAACTGATTTTCCAACACCATTTTGTTAAAAACGCTAGGACGATACTCATCGACAATTAGTTTCACTTGATGATTCGTATTTTCGTTAAATTCATCAACAAACCGTTGTTGCTCTGCTAACCGACGTAAATATTCACTTTTAGGATGGATATTTGAATTCGAGAAAAATAAAGTGACTTCTGCATGCTCTGACATAAATTCTAATGTGTGCGTGCTGCAAGGAGCACAACAGGTGTGGATTAAAATGGTTGGCTTTTTTTGTGCCAGTTCCCATTGTTTGATCATTTTTTTTAGAACAGAATCATAATTTATTTTTTGATTCTTCATTTTTTCAACTATTTCTGTGGCATCAACTACTTCCGTCACGCCAGCTCACCTCTTTTTAAAATATTGCTTCATTATATGCTATTTTTTCATAAACAAAAAGACGAATCTCACACTTATTTTAGCGATTTTTTTGAGCTTTTGCATTTGCACCTGTTATACTGTTAGCAACAACCCAAAGAAGGAGGCTTACTTTTTTTGAAGATTGAGCTTTTTTTGCGTAAGACGCAACGACACACGCAACGATTTATCACGAATCACTTTACTTCGATTCAAATTATTGTGTCTTATTATATTTTGATGACTATCCTTTCATTAGGATTGTTTTATTTACCTGTTTTCCGAGAAAAAGGTAGCCACGTTCCATTTGTCGATATGCTATTTATGGCAATCAGCACGGTTAGCGTAACCGGTCTTTCTACTTTTGATATCAATTCGGTATTCAATGATTCGGGCATTATTTTATTGGAAGTTCTATTTCAAATCGGCGGGTTAGGAATCATGATGATTTCGACTGCTTTCATTATTTTATCCAAAAGGCGCATTACGTTGCGTCAACGGCAATTAATCATGACCGATATGAACCAGCCACGACTTTCGGGAATTGTGCGCTTGATTCGGACAACTTTTTCCATTTTGATTTGGTTTCAAGTAATCTTTGGTACATTATTTTCAATTTATTTCTACTATCAAGGGTACTTTGAGCGCTGGCGTGATGCTATCTTTTACGGTTTTTATCAAGCAATCTCAGCCGTAACCAACTCTGGCTTTGACGTGACTGGTGACTCCATCAAGCCTTTTGCTCATGACTATCCATTTCTGATTGCTATCATGTTTTTGATCTTCATTGGTGGGATTGGTTTTCCGGTTCTAATGGAAGTTCGCGAGTGGTTTTTGTATCGAAAACGAAAAGAACGCTTGCCTTTTCGCTTCTCTTTATTTACCAAATTAGCAGTTCTGGCATTTATCATTTTATTTATTAGTGGCACACTGTTGATTTATTTACTGGAAAAAGATCACCTCTTTCATTCTTCCAGTCAAGGTGTCCAGTGGATTAATTCCATGTTTTATTCAATGACTACCCGGAATGCGGGACTTCAAATCCATGATTTAGGTAATTTTCAAATCACCACATTAATTGTCTTTTCATTGCTCATGTTTATCGGGTGTAGTCCAAGCTCTGTCGGTGGTGGAATTCGAACGACGACTGTTGCAATCATTGGGCTTTATCTGTACTCTTTCTTAAAAAGTGAAGATAATATCAATATTTTTGGGCGAAGAATCGATGATGATGATGTTCGTAAATCAGTCGTTGTGTTTATGTTATCCCTAGGTATGTGTTTCTTTTGTATCCTATTTCTATCTGCAACAGAAGAACAATCTCTAATAGCTATTATTGTAGAGGTCACATCTGCTTTTGGGACAACTGGTCTTTCATTAGGTATCACCCCAGATCTTTCTGTCATTGGAAAAATCACGATTGCTGGGCTGATGTTTATCGGACGAATCGGTATGCTTTATACCTTGATGTTGTTCGTGCCAAAAGAGACACGAGATTTGGGTTATGAATATCCTTCAGAAAAAATTATTATTGGGTAATCTCTTCTATATGAAAAAAAGAACGTTCTTGATTCTATCAATCAAGAGCGTTTTTCTTTTTTTTATTAACTTCCTCTGTAAAATCCTCCATTTCTTAAGAAAAAGAAAAGCAATTTAACCTTTTTTTCAACATGTGGTATGATAAGTTGAATTTACTCGTCAACACGACGTTTTTTGGAGGTTACATAATGGGAATACGCAGTCAATTTGCGATTGCAGTTGGGAAATCATCACAATGGGCATTGAAAACATTTTTTAAAGGTGGCTCAAGCTTACCTGGTAAGCTTGCTCTTAAAATAGATCCGCATATTTTAGATAGTTTAGCCAAAGATTATGAAGTAGTTGTCGTAACTGGAACAAATGGAAAAACATTGACCACTGCCTTAACTGTTAATATTTTGCGTCAACAATTTGATGAAGTTTTGACAAATCCAACTGGTGCAAACATGGTTCAAGGAATCGTTTCAACATTCTTACAAGCCAAACCAAAAAAAGGACAGAAAAAATTTGCTGTTCTCGAAATTGACGAAGCTAGCTTGAGTAAAGTGACAGAATATATGAAACCTGAACTATTTTTATTCACAAATATTTTTCGTGACCAAATGGATCGTTACGGTGAAATTTATACAACGTACAAAATGATTGTTGACGGTGCTGCAAAAGCACCAAATGCAACGATTATTTCAAATGGTGACTCACCAATTTTCAATTCGGTACAAACAGTCAATCCAAACAAATATTATGGGTTTGATCACGAAGAAGATCATGAACAAATGGCTCACTACAACACAGATGGCGTTCTGTGTCCAAAATGTCATCATATCTTACATTATAAAATGATCACTTATGCGAACTTAGGGAAGTATTATTGTCCAAATTGTGACTTTAAACGTCCTGAACTTGATTATCGTTTAACTGAGATGATTCGTATGGATAACGTTTCTGCTGATTTTGTCATTGATGGACATGAGTATGGTATCGAAGTTGGTGGAATGTATAACGTGTATAATGCGTTAGCTGCTACAGCTGTGGCTGAATATTATGGTGTCGCACCAGAAAAAATCAAACAAGGTCTGGGTTATGATGAAAAAGTCTTTGGTCGGCAAGAAACGATAACAATCAATGACAAGAAATGCACATTGATCCTTGTTAAAAATCCGGTTGGAATCAATCAAGTAATTGATATGATTGGTCTTGCGCCTTACCCGTTTTCATTAGTTTCCCTACTAAATGCGAATTATGCTGATGGAATTGATGTCAGTTGGATTTGGGATGGCAACTATGAAAACTTCGCAACCATGGCTATTCCAGCAGTTATCTCTGGTGGAGATCGCCATACAGACATGACTTTGCGCTTAAAAGTTGCGGGTATTCCAGAAGAAAAATTAACGGAAACAAAAGAAATTCCTGAAGTAATTGAAAAAATCAAAACACTTCCAACCGAACATGTTTATATTCTAGCGACTTACACCGCTGTTTTGCAGTTGCGTAAAGAATTGGCAAATCAGGGATATATTAAGGGAGGCATGAATAATGGCTAATTATGAATTAACTATTGCGCACCTGTATGGTAATTTAATGAATACTTACGGGGATAACGGAAATTTATTGATGCTCAAATACGTTGCCGAAAAAATGGGCGTGACTTTCAATTCTGAAATCGTCAGCATCCATGAACCTTTTGATGAAAAAAAATATGACTTAGTCTTTTTCGGTGGTGGGCAAGACTTTGAACAGCTGATTATTTCAGAAGACATTCAAGACAAGAAAGAATCTTTGACAAACTATATTGAAAATGATGGTGTCATGCTTGCGATTTGTGGTGGCTATCAATTACTTGGTCACTATTACATGGGCGCTAATGGTGAAAAAATCCAAGGAATCAGTGCTTTAGATCACTACACACTTAGCCAAGACAACAATCGTTTTATCGGAGATATTGTTATTCACAATGAAGAATTTGACGAAACTTATTATGGATTTGAAAATCATAATGGACGAACTTTCTTAGGTGAAGGTGAACGTCCTCTTGGGAAAGTCGTTCAAGGAGAAGGAAACAATGGCGAAGATCAGTCTGAAGGAGTTATTTACCGTAATGTTTATGGTTCTTACTTCCATGGTCCTATCTTAGCACGTAATGAACACTTAGCTGAACGCTTGATTCGCCTAGCTTTAGAAAAGCGTTATGGAAAAGAGTTAGATTTGCCAACTGTGACAACAAAAATGTAGCACCTAGCATTTCATACAAAAAACTCAAACAAAAAGAATGAACCAAAGCGAAATTCGCGTTGGCTCATTCTTTTTTGCATTCTTTCAATCAATTATTTCTTTTCACCGGGAACAGAAGCAATAATTGCTAACTCACCTTGGATCGTCCATTCTTTGACGCCATCAGGAATGATGCAGCTTGTCCCTTTTTCCAATGAATAAGTTTTTCCATCAACCACTAACTCGCCAGCGCCAGCAATTACTGTCATCAGCGTATAAGGTGCTTGTTTTTTAAATGACATGATGCCTTTAACGTCCCATTCATAAACGTTAAAGAATTCTGTTTCTAGATACGTAACTACGGAAGAATTGCCTTCACGAATTTCTTTTACGTGTAATTCTGGCGTTTTCGCTGGAACAGTTGTTACATCAATTGATTGTTGGATGTGTAATTCACGGGTATTTCCTTGATCGTCTTTGCGATCGTAATCATAAACACGGTAAGTCGTATCTGAACTTTGTTGTGTTTCTAAAATCATGATTCCTTTACCAATTGCGTGGATTGTTCCACTTGGTACATAGAAGAAATCACCTTTTTTCACAGGAACACGTTTCAATAAATCATCCCAACGACCTTCTTCAATCATTTTCGCAAGTTCTTCACGTGTTTTTGCGTGATGACCATAAATGATTTCTGCGCCTGGCTCTGCATCAATGATGTACCAGCACTCTGTTTTACCTAGTTCACCTTCATGTTCCATTCCATATGTATCATCTGGATGGACTTGAACAGATAATTCATCTTCTGCATCTAAAATTTTAATTAGTAATGGAAAAACTGGTTCTGTGGGGTGACCGAATAACTCTTTATGATTTGCCCAAAGGTCATCTAATTTTTGACCTTTAAATTCGCCATTTTCAACGATACTTACACCATGAGGATGCGCACTGATTGCCCAGTCCTCTCCAATTTTGTCACTAGGAATGTCAAATCCAAATACAGAACGTAGGCGACTTCCTCCCCAAATTTTTTCTTGGAAAACTGGTTTTAAAAACATAGGTTCTTGCATAATTCAAACTCCTCTCAACTTTCATAGCTATTATAGCACTATTTTTGTAAGAACGCTTTCTCTTTCAGATAAGTTTCAACAATTTCATCACGACATTCAAGATAGGCTTCACGCGCATCATTTGGATGAATACGGTTGGATAAAAAGATAAAGCCTTCTTGACTAATAACATCAATTAACAGGAACGTTCCTGTATATCCCGTGTGGAAAAGTATCGGATGTTGATCCTTTTGATCTAATTTAAGAGCCCATCCTAATGATCGCTGTCCATTTTTTTCAGGTGTATGATCTTGAAGTAATGACTCAATCGTTTGGGTAGTCAAAAATTGTCCCCCATTGACTTTTCCTTTAGCCAAATACATTTGAACAAAAGAAATGCTATCTTCTAAATCCAAAAATAACCCTGCATTTCCAGCATGTTCAGCTAAAATTCTTGCTTTAGGGTCATGAGTGATTCCTCTTAAAACTTCCCCAGAGGGTAATTGTTCAGTAGGAACGATTTTTTTAGATGGAAAAGGTAAAAATAAACTATTCATCATTCCTAAAGGTTCAAGAACTTGTTCTTGAAATAATTCAACCGCTGGCTCTTGATAAATTTCTTCCAACATCAAACCAAGCAAGATCGTCCCTGCATCAGTATATTTTACCGTTTTGCCTAACTCAGCTCCAGGTTGCAATGTTAAATAAGCAGCAATCAACTCTTCTTGTGTTAATGAATCTCGGTCAGGTATCCAAGTTTGAATATCTGAAGTGTGCGTCAATAAATGACGAATGGTAATTGTCTGGTTTTCAAATGCTGGTAAATAGCGCTGGAGCGGTTGATCCAAGTCAAGTTTACCGTCTTCCCACAATCGTAAAACAAGTGTTGTGGTAGCGATGACTTTCGTTAACGATGCTGCATCAAAAAGTAAGTCTTCTGACATCGGTTGTGTATCAGGAACAATTTGGGCTTGTCCTGCTGCAAATGATTCGACTTTTTCTTGTTTGATAAAAGCAGCTACAACACCGGGGTAAAAACCTTCCGCAAGTTTAGTCAAAATCATTTGTTTTGTTTCTGGATACATGTTCTTTCCTCATTTCTACTCAAAGAATCTCTTTGAAGGATTTGATCATTCATACAGCACAAGCATATATTTTTCTGGGTAGTGAAGCAAGCTGTTTCAGTTGATTTCTTTCGATTACTTTGTTTAAAAAAAATAAGAGAAGCCATCCAGCTACTCTTGTCCTTTATCAAAATGATTGCAGTCAGCACTATCGTTAAGAAATTATTTTTTGGCTGACTCCAATCTATTTAGCTATTTTTTAGGATTGCTGACAAACCACCACTCGATACCAATTGCATCATACACAGTGATGACTGATTTTTTCTTATCTACGAAGAAATCAAGATTTTCAGCTTGTAAATGTTCAATCAATGTTTCCATGTTTTCTGGTGTCACGACAAATTTCAAGAAGTCTAATCCTAAAACCTCATCTGTTGGTAAGTCGATTGTTCCACCTACTGCTTGGTTCAAACCAACATGAAAATCGCCTTCGTTCAGTACATGCAGACCATTTTCTTCGTTATGTACTTTTAGTCCGAGTACATGACTCAAAAATTGGCGCTCTTTCGCTAGGTCGCTAACATTCAAATGAATTTTTTCAAAATAGGCACCTGATGTTAACTTTGTGAATTTTTCTTCAGATTTTCGCAGTAAAGCTTCTTGATCCATTACTTCAGGTTCTGCTTTTTCAGCATTTTTTTCTTCGTAATAAATTTCAAGTTCGTTACTTTCTGGGTCAACTAATAAGATTCCCATACGTGCTTGATCTTCCAGTGCATCTTTAATTGGATAATTTGTTTTACGGATACGGCATAACATATCTGCCATTTCTTCCACACTTGGAATGACCAAAGAAAAGCGACTCAACTTTTTGATTTCACCTGTGTGATTGTTCGCACGTGGGCTTTCTTCTAGTAAAAGCATTTCACTGTCACTATCTTGTGTACCAAAAATAGCCAACTCATTTTCTTCACGCTTCAAATCAAAACCAACTGTATCCTTATAAAAAGCAATCATTTTATCGCGATCTTTGACTCGGATAGCCACACTTTTTAAATAGGTAGTAGCCCCCAATTTAAAATCTTTCATTTATTCTACTCCCCTTCTGCGTCAAATTATATTTTAACGATGGATGTCACTTCTTTCAAGCAATAACTAAGAATTTGTGAAATTTATTTAGTCCGAGAGTAACATCAATCTCCATTTTCTTCAAGAAAATCAAAAAAATTGGCGGAATCTAACAAATAACTTTTCCTGAATACAGCTTTTTTAATTATTTTTCGTTGCCAATCAGTTGGTTATTTCAAATAAATATGAAAAAGGGATGTGACAATCCTTCTGTCACATCCCTTTTTAGAATAAACGGTGTTCCCAAAGCAACTCCTCGAAATAATTCACAACTGTACAAAGATATGAAAAGCTATTTTTGTCAGTTGCTCATTATTTTTTCGAAGCTAATCGCTTGGTACCACAACCTCTATTCATGGTGTTCTCCAAGCAGCTTCTTCGGCAATAAGTCCTCTTTTCATAAAAATATGGAAAACTATTTTTAGAAAAGCATCCTTATTGCTTGAAGCTAATCGCTTGGCGCCACAACCTCTTGTTATTAAGCAACTTCTTCAGAAAATTGACTATTATAAAGATCAGCATAAAAACCATCTTTAGCCATTAGTTCTTCATGGTTACCTGTTTCTACAATTGATCCATGATTCATCACAATAATATTGTCTGCATCGCGAATCGTTGACAAGCGATGCGCAACCACAAAACTTGTCCGATTTTCTAAGAGACGGTTCATTGCTCGTTGGATCAAAATCTCTGTTCGAGTATCAACACTTGAAGTTGCCTCATCCAGAATCAAGACATCTGGATTAGCCAAGAATGCGCGAGCAATCGTGATCAATTGGCGTTGTCCTTGAGAGATGTTACTTGCATCTTCATTTAAAATCGTGTCATATCCTTCTGGTAATTTACGAACAAAATCATCCACATGAGCAGCTTTGGCAGCGGCAATTACTTGGTCTTTTGTGGCTTGTTCATTTCCATAATGGATATTGTCATAGATTGTACCTGTGAATAACCACGTATCTTGTAAGACCATCGAGAATTTGGCACGCAACTCATCACGGGATAAGTCTCGAGTATCAACACCTTCATAGCGAATGCTTCCGCCAGACACATCATAAAAACGTTCCAACAAATTGATCAACGTAGTTTTACCTGCACCAGTTGGGCCAACGATTGCGACCATTTCTCCCGGTTTGACATTTAAGTTAAAATCGGTCATCAATAAGTTATCCTCAGTATAACCAAACTGTACATTTTCAAAGCGAACTTTATAGGGAGAATCTTCTTCTACTGGGAGTCCTGAAGGTTCATCTGTCATTTCAGCTTCGTCTAAGACTTCAAATACACGTTCTGCAGAAGCGACAGTTGATTGAATGGTATTCATTAAGCTAGCGATTTGAGTAATTGGTTGTGAGAATTGGCTTGTATATTGCAAGAATGCTTGAACATCCCCTAAAGAAACATTCCCATTTGCTACTTTAATCCCACCAAGGACAGCGACAAACACATAGCCTAAATTCTTAACAAAGTTCATCAATGGCATAATGATTGCCGAAATAAATTGGGCTTTCCAACCAGACGCATAAAGTTTTTCATTTTCAACTTCAAAAACTTCCTGATCTTTTCCAGTATGATTAAAGGTTTTAACAATCGTGTGACCAGCATAGGTTTCTTCTACTTGGTTATTCAACAAACCTAAACTCTTTTGTTGATCTGAAAAATATACTTGTGATTTTGGTGCGACGATCATCACAACGATTAAACTTAACGGAATCATTAGTAAAGCGACTAGTGTCAATTGCCAACTAATTGATAACATCATCACGATGACCCCAATCAGTGTAACTGTACTCGTTACAAATTGCGTCAAATTTTGTTGAAGGGTACTTGCAATGTTGTCCATATCGTTGATTGCCCGAGACATAATATCCCCATTCGTATGTGTATCATAATAAGAAATGGGTACTCGGTTCATTTTAGCTTCTAAGTCCTTACGCAAATCATAAACTGTTCGTTGTGAGACACGCGTCATAATAAATTGTTGTAAGAAACTAAACACGGCAGCAATAACATACATGACAATGACGGTCGCAATAATTTGGCCGATTTTATCAAAGTCAATTGGAAATTCAGTCACTTTTTGACCTTGCTGCATCTGTTTCGCGCCAATCATGACGCCTTTAAAAATTTCAGTTGTTGCACGACCTAGAACTTTCGGCGTTTGGATTTGGAAAATCACTGCCGCAATTGCCAAGACAAATACTAAAACAATCGCAATTAGTCGTTTTGACATATAGCTAAAGAGGCGGCTAACTGTCCCCCAGAAGTTTTTTGCTTTTTCTCCTTTTGCACCAATGTTACGCCCAGGTCCATGACCACCTCCGCCACGCATTGATCCATGAGAGGATTGTGTTTTTTCTTTACTCATGCTAAGTCCTCCTCTCTTAATTGCGAACGAACAATTTCCGCATAAGTTTCATTTGTTTCTAGCAGTTCTTTATGTGTTCCTTTACCAACTAACTTGCCTTCATCTAAAACTAAAATCGTATCAGCATCCATGACGGTACTTACGCGTTGCGCTACTAAAACAGTTATACTGTCGGTCATGTCCTGTTTCAATGCTTGACGAAGTTTTGCATCTGTTTTGAAATCAAGCGCAGAAAATGAATCATCAAATACATAAACATCTGCTGGTTTGACTAATGCGCGAGCAATCGCTAACCGCTGTCTTTGTCCACCAGAAAAATTTCCTCCACCTTGTTCAACATGACTATCTAGCCCGTCTTCCAACTCAGAAACAAACTCTTTTGCTTGAGCAATTTCTAATGCTTTCCAGATCATTTCATCCGTTGCGTCAGGTAAGCCATATTGCATGTTTTCCCGAATCGTTCCAGAAAATAAAATCGCTTTTTGTGGAACGAAACCAATCAAATCACGCAAGTTTTCTTGAGTCATTTCGCGAATATCCGTTTGATTTAAACGAATTTCGCCTGATTCAATTTCATATAGTCGAGGAATCAAATTCACTAACGTTGTTTTACCAGAACCAGTTCCACCGATAATCGCAACGATTTCCCCTGATTTTGCACGAAAATCAATATCTTCAAGCGCTAATTTTTCTGCACCACGATAACGATAATCCACATGGTCAAAATTCAACGTTGCAGACTTTCCGGCAAGCGTTACTTCTTTTGGATTTTTTGGGTCCGTAATATCGATATCTTCGTCTAATACTTCATTGATCCGATCAGCAGAAGCTTGCGCACGAGGAACCATGATAAAGATCATTGATAGCATCATGAAACTAATTAGGATTTGCATCGCATAAGTCATAAAAGCAATTAAATTCCCAACTTCTAAATTCATTTCAGCTATGTAGTGTCCACCAAACCAAGTAATTGCTACGTTTGTTCCACTCATGATTAGCGTCATCAACGGCATCATCAATGCAACAATTGAGTTCACGCGAATCGCCGTGTTTGTGTAATCTTTATTTGCTAAATCAAAACGGTTCTCTTCAAACTTTGTTTTATCAAACGCACGAATCACGCGGACACCCGTTAAGCCTTCACGGAAAACTAAGTTCAAGCGGTCCGTTTTCTTTTGCATACTCTTAAACAACGGAACCGCAAAATACATAATACCGCCAACTAAAACTAACATGATTGGGATAACTACCAAAAAGATTTTTGTTAACTCTTGATCTTTTTGATAAGCAAGAAAACTTGCCCCTATCAATGTAATAGGTGCGTTGATCATCATCCGTAAAAACATTTGAACAACCATTTGAATTTGTGTCACATCATTTGTTGTTCTCGTAATCAACGAGGCTGTTCCAAATTTATCAAAGCCATCATTTGTTAGATTTTCTGCCTTTTGATAAACATCTGAGCGTAATTTTTTCCCTAATTTTTGTGACTCACGCGTCGCAAAAAAAGTATTTCCAATAGCAGCTAAAATACTAATCAATGAAAAGCCAATCATGACAAAGCCAGTCTGCCAAATATAGTCAATGTCTCCTTTAGCTACCCCTTTATCAATAATGTTGGATGTCAATGTTGGTAAATATAAGTCTGCCAAAACTTGAACAACCATAAAACCAACTGCGGCAATGGCAGAAGTAATGGAAATTCGTTTAATAATTTTCAGCATCTATTCCCCTTCTTTCTACTTATAGGCTCCCTCTTTCAACCAAGAAAGCTTTAACTTAAATTCTTCGATTGCTTGTTCAACTGAGTAGTCTTTCGTCACTGAAAGTGATTTGTATGAATGTGTAATCGTTGAAAAAACAGCATTCATCAACAGTGATATCAGCAGCTCTAATTCGTGTGAATCTCTTACTTTTAGTTTTGTTTGATCAATCACTTCTATTAAAGCTTGAGTATCCTGCTTATGTCTTTTATGTGGCATTTTTTTTGCCTTTTCCTCTTCAGAAAGATGAGGAGTCACTTTACGTGAAGCGCGATAATCCATGTTCATGAATAAGTGTCGATAAAATGCAGAATTTTCTCCTGCTAAGATTTCGCGAATCATCTTTTCAAAATAAAGCTCGAAGCCTTCAAAAAGATCTCCATGAACTTCTTTCATCAAGTTTCGCATATCTCGCGAACTATCACGTCGCAGTGTCTCAAAATAATAGAAGTACAGATCCTCTTTATTTTCAAAATATTGATAAAAACTACCACGTGGTATCTCAGCTAGTTTCACGATATTAGCAATTGACGCATCCTTTAACGGCACACGTGAAAACTCAGCATTCGCAGCGGCTAATAATCGTTGTTGCTTTTCCTTTGGCAAATGAAAAAATGTTTGTGTTGGCATAGTCCTCCTCCTTTCGTTTCTTCGCCCAAATGACGCGTTGTCATATGACGCTATGTCATTATAACACCAGCAGACTGTTTTGCAAGTTTTTTACATTATTTTTTTCCTTTATTTCAACTGCAAAAAAGAAACAGTACATCCGTTAAACGAATGCACTGCTTCTTTTAAAAATAAGTGAGTAAGGGTTTCCCACCTTTTACGTTTGAGTTCGTTCATTATTTGCCTAAAAGAAAACCCGTTTGCCAGCCAGACGAACTTAGAATATGAGAAGTCTCTTCGGCTATCTTTTTGTAAAAACAATGAACTAACAGCAACTCTAATGAAAGAGTGATGATTTGCTACGACTATGTAAAAAAATCAGCTCTTCCACTTGTGGGGTTATTTGAGATGTTCATCCCAAATCAACATGGTGGAATAACTAAATTATAGCCATGCAAATCAATCATTTCCAATATACTTTTACCGATGTCGAGGTAAATAAATCTAAACAAACTGGCCTTTAGTTGAAGTTTTTTTATTTTTTTACACTTGATTTCAGTATGCTTTTGTTTTGGCTCCACCAAATGGATCAGTAAAAAAAGAATGAGTAGTAAAAAAGAAAAGCAGCTAAATGAACTATTCTTTGTTTTTAAACCTTGATAGCCTTTTCTTTTTCGATTAAACTAGCTTTGTTAGTCTTGAACATAACAAGTATGTTTACAAAAAAGGAGATTGAATCATTATGTCATCAGTATTAATTGTCAAAGGTCATCCTTTAACTGCTGAAGAATCACGCTCAGTTAAAGCTCTTTCTACATTTCTAACTAGCTATAAAGAAAGTCATCCAGAAGATGAAATCACTATTCTTGATCTTTACCGTGATGATATTCCTGAAATTGACGAAGAATTATTATCTGGTTGGGAAGTTCTTCGTACTGGAGCCGACTTCTCAGAATTAACTGAAAAGCAACAACATAAAATCGCGCGGTTTAACGAATTAACTGAACAATTTCTAGCTGCTGATAAAATCGTCATTGCCAACGCACTTTGGAACCTAAATATTCCAACACGTTTAAAAGCTTGGTTTGACACGGTCAACGTAGCTGGTAAAACATTCAAATATACAGAAAATGGTCCTCAAGGTTTAGTTCAAGGAAAGAAAGCTTTACACATCCAATCAAATGGTGGTATTTATCAAGGCCAAGATTTTGCTTCACAATATGTTAAAGGAATCTTGAACTTTATTGGAATTGACGAAATCGATCAATTATTTATCGAAGGAATCGACTACACACCTGACCGTGCAGAAGAATTGATGCAAGAAGCACTAGACAAAGCTACTCAATTAGGAAAAGATTTCTAAGCAAAACAGATCTCTTTTACAACAAAAAAACAGCAAACAACAATCTAGTTTTCGATTGTCGTTTGCTGTTTTTATTTATGTTTCTTTTTTTGATTTTTAAGATAGTTGCCTATTCTTTTTTCGGCGTTTCAACTGGATCGTCTTCATATAAGGAAGAAATCGTTGTGTACCATTCAAAAATATGCGTGATGATTACTTTGGCTGCCGCATAAACAGGTATTCCCAAAATAACTCCCACAATTCCAAACAGTTTTCCAGAAGTCAGTAAAACCAATAAAATCGTTACTGGATGAATCGCTAATTGATTCCCTAAAACTAATGGTGAAATCAATCGTCCTTCGATCGTTTGCTCGGCAATAAAGACGATAATCACTTTCACCAACATCAAAGGCCCTGCTACAATCCCAAGAAAGACTGCTGGAATCATGGCTAAAAATGAGCCAAGGTACGGAATTAGATTCAAGAATCCTGCAACAATACCTAACGTCACTGAATATTCCAATCCAATAATCGAAAAACCAATGATAAACATGATTGCCACAGCAAAAGCCACAGTCAATTGACCTCTTATATAAGAAGATACTTGATCGTTCATTTCACTTAATACTTTCAAAGTTGGTTTTCTCATACGTGTTGGTAAGAATTTAACAAAGTAAGGTGCTAATTGACGTCCATCTTTCAATAAATAAAACAAGATAAATGGCATCGTCATAATTGCCACAATGACTGTCGCTACCGCTCCTACGATACTTCCAACACTTTGAACGGTCGTTTTTGAAAGGTTCTTAATCAAATCGCCGGCAGAATTAATAATTTTATCCCCCGCAGTCTCAAGTTGTTCACGAAATTGATTAAACAAAGGATCGCGTAAGATTTCTGTTAATTTATCATCTATCGTGTCGACATATTGTGGGAAATTACTAGCAAAGCTAACTGATTGCTCTTGAATTTTTGGCACAATCACTACGATTCCCCAAACGATTAGCGCCACCACAACGACAAATAAACCAATAATACTGTAAATTCTGGGAATCTTTTTCTTCTCTAAATAGTCCACCACAGGATTCATCAAATAATATAAAATACCCGCTAAAATAATTGGTAGGCCAACGATAGCTAAGAATTGCCACACAGGTTCAAATAGGTATGACACTTTCGTAAAAAGAAAGACGATTACTAATAAAAGCAGAACAACTAATAAGGCCGTTACTACTTGATTATTTAAAAACCATTTCCAAAACCAGGAAATTGGTTTTCCTTTTTTATTTTTCTCCTCCATATGTCCCTCCTACTGATAATAAATTTGTGTTCCCAAATGAATTTCTGGAAGTTGATAAGGATTCAAATACACACCATTAACAATCGTATTTTCTGGTTGATGCTCGTCAAACACTAACGTTACGTGACCAACTGTTTCCAGATTTTGATTAGCAGTCGTTCCGACATGTTCAATCGTATATTCTTGTTCATCAAATCGAATTGTTTTTCCAGATTCTAGCTTAAAGGGTTCTTTATTTAAAAATTCTTGGATAATCGAGTAGTTTCGTAAAGTAGTTGTTGCTGTGTTGTTGAATAAAATCAGCATTGGTTCTTTTTCATTAATTGCTTCTGGTCCAATTTCTACTACATTGGCTTGAATCATCTTGATCTCTCCTTTGATTACTATCACAATGAACAGTGTTTTTCTTCATACAGCGTATTTTTACGCTCAAAAATATTATAGCATATTCTCTTTCATTATCCGCCAAGAACAGTTGTATGCTAAAATAAAAAAGAAAACAATTTCATTTTTTTAGGAGGGAATCAAATGATTGAAAAAATCATTTTGGGTACTTATACACGCCGAGTAAGTGAAGGAATTTATACAATCGATCTTGATACTGAAAAAAAAGAATTATCTGGACTAACTTTAGCAACTAAAGAAGTGAGTCCCACCTATTTAGCAAAGAGTAAAGCAGAGAATCTATACACGGTCACAACAGTTGATGGATTAGGTGGCGCAGGCGCATACGATTCAACGTATCAATTTTTGAATGCGGTAACAGAAGAAGGAGCACCTCTTTGTTATGTAGCAGTAGATGAAACTCGTCAGCTGGTTTATGGTGCAAATTATCATAAAGGTGAAGTAAATGTTTATCGTATTTTAGATAATGGTGGTATTGAAGCTGTCGAATCTCTTTATCATCAAGAGGAAACTGGACCACATAAAAATCAAGACCACGCACATGTCCACTACACTGATTTAACACCTGACCAACGTTTAGTTGTTTGTGATCTTGGAACTGATCGAGTGTACACTTATGATGTTGCAGAAAATGGAAAGTTAACTCTAGCAGCCACTTTTGTAGCTGAACCTGGAACTGGACCCCGTCATTTAGTTTTCCATCCGACACAGCCAATTGCTTATTTATTTGGTGAATTAGACAGCACCGTAAGCGTCCTCGCTTATCAAGAAAATGGTTCATTTGAAAAGTTACAAAAAATTTCAACTTTACCAGAAGATTTCACAGGTGAAAATGGCGGTGCTGCTATCCGAATTTCAAATGACGGCCGTTTCTTATATACTTCTAATCGTGGACATAACTCAATCGCAGTCTTTGAGATTTCTAGTAATGGTGAACAGCTTTCTGCTATTCAAAATATTTCAACAGAAGGTGATTTTCCTCGTGACTTTGCCTTAAATTCAACAAATGAGTTTTTAGTTTGTGCAAATCAAAATAGTGATAACTTAACTTTATTCACACGTGATGCTCAAACCGGAAAGTTAACATTACTACAAAAAGACATTTATGCACCTGAGTGTGTGTGCGTCTATTTCGACTAAAATCAACCTATTTTTCAAAGGAGGAAATTTTTATGATTCAAAAATCAGCTGAAGAGTATCTATTAGACAACCTTTCTGAACTTTATAATAAGTGTCTTCCCTTGTACGAATTGATTACTAGCCCACGCTATGAAAAAAATCGAGTTATTGTTGTGACGAACGAGCTATACAGCCTCGCTCAAACAGCAAAATTATATACTCAGCTACATCCAGAATTGCAAATCAAAGAAGTCAGCAAATTTTTTGATGCTTTTCATCAGTTTTATGCTGAACTCAAGCAAGTCTTCTTCAATGAAGATTCTAATACCGCTTTGCTTTATAGCAAATTGACCATTATGAAACAAAACTTTGAACATTTAACTGCTATTTTTCACAGCTTATAAATGAACCTAGTAATAACTATAGATGAATGATGAAGAAAGAAGCGAAGAACATGAACCAACAAGAAGTGTTAGATCGTTTGCGAGAAGATTTGCAGATTCCTTTTTTTCAGGGGAAAATCGAAGATAAAGAGTATACTGAAGCAGACTATCAACAACTAAAGAAAAATCTGGAAGATTATTTTGATAACTACGTCAGGAATGTTGAAAACTGAAAAAGGTTGTGACGCAAAGTGGTTAGCTTCAAGTAATAAGGAATCTTTTCTAAAAATAGCTTCTCATATTTTTAAGAAAAGAGGACTTATTACCGAAGAAGCTACTTTGAGAACACCGTGAATAGAGGTTGTGGTTCCAAGCACTCAACTCCAAACAGATAATGAGCAGGTACTCAAAATAGCTTCTCATATTTTGAAGTGAATGCACGTTATATGGAGGAGTTGCTTGGGGAACACCGTAAATAAAGGTCGTGAAAGAAGTGTCTAGCTTAAATAAATAAGAATAAATTTCCAGAAATTGTTTTTCAAATTTTGCGAAATTTAGACTTATTTAGCAGGAGTTACTTCTTGAACACCGTGAGTAGAGCTTGTGGCACAAAACGTCTAGCTCCGACTAGATAACAATCAACTGCCCAAAATAGCTTTTCATATTTTGGGCTAGTTGTGAATTATCTGGCGGAGTCGGACGCTTTGTACCACAAGCTTTTTTATTATACATTGAATTTTTGAGCATCAAAAAACCACCGAGTTGGTTAGGCTCGGTGGAAAAGGCTACTTACTCAATGAGAGTAAATAAAGGTTGTTGTTGGTTATGCTTTTATCATATAGCAGTGAACAACTCTTATCATAAAAAAAACGTTATATTTAGATTAAATAACTCTAGTTTTATCTTTAAATTATTTTTTCATCAAAAGATTGGTCATTTTTTGGATTGCTAGTGAAATATCATCTGTTGCTTGGTCTTGTTTCTTTTCTGAAGCTTCAAATAAATCCGTATCAATTCCCTTTTCTACGTTAATACTTTGAATCATTTCTTCACAACCAGCTACATAAGAAAGATAGGCACGTTCAAATTTTTTGTGAATCCCCATCACTTTTGCTGGAGGACGTAACGTACTAACTTTTTTCAGCATAGCTCGGTATTGCTTAGTTCCAGCTTCAAACAATTGAACAACTTCTGTTAATTGTTCTGAATTTAATTCTGCCACTTTCTTTTCATCAATTGCTTGACGAATCATTTCGTATTTGGGATGCATTTGCTCGCCAATTTCTTCCGTTTGTTTCACAATGTTATCGACTGATTGAACATAATAACCAATATTTGGTAACATGAAATTCCCTACTTTCTCCGTTTATCTATCCTTTATTGTACCTGTTTTTACTATTTTATGACAAGCTTATTTCTCGCCTTGTTTCTTTTCACTTCAATCACTATTTTCAAAAAAACTAGCCTGTAAACTATATTGTTTACCAGAAACGATGTCATATTGAATCATTTGATAGTCTTCATATAATTTTTTTTGTTGCTCATTCAGTTGTGCCTCTTTACGCCACTGCCCATTTTGATAATATAAGCCCCTTTCAAACGCAGGTAAAACTTGCTCCATTTCCAATAGCAATTGATAGAACCCTGTTGTTGCTTGATTCGTTTGTTCCAATAAGTTAGCTGCAAAATAAAATGGACTACTGATTGCATCATGAGTAGCTTGATTTGTTAATTTTCCTTCGCTATCAAACATTAAAAATTGTGTTTCATGTAAAGTCTGCTCATCGTTTGCTCCTTGCACTACTTCTGAGTAAATACCAGGAAGATGATCTCCCCAGAAAACAACTAGGGTTCTTCGCGAAACATCTTGTAAACTATCAACAAATTCCTTCAGTGCCTCACTGCTATAGGCAACGTCCTGCAAATAGTTGGTTAAATTATCGGTGTCACTGCCGTCACTTGCCTGAGCATCGTAAGCAATATCTGAATACTTTCCACCATAAGGCATATGTGTTTGCATCGTTACTAGATGAACAAATTGTGGTGAATCTTGCTGTTTTAAAATAGATAAAACTTCTTGATAAGCGGCTTTATCTGAAATATAAGGATTGTTTTGGAGTTTTTCTGTGTAATTCATTTCTTTTTCACTGATAAATGAATCAAATCCCAAAACATCATACACATCTTCACGCTTATACATTGATGTGTTATAGGGATGAATCGCTGTTGTTTGATAATTTTGCGCTGCTAGATTGGAAACCAATGATGGAAATTTTGTCATTTTAGGAACTAACATCGTGTACGGAGTTGTTAATTGTGCATTAAATAGTTCCATTGAAAAACCAGTTAACGCTTCAAACTCAATATTTGCAGTTCCACCCCCATAATTTTGGGACAACATTTTGCCACTATAGGTTTGATTCGCAATGTCATAATAATCTTGCAGTGGATTTCCTGAAACTTCGATTCCGTTTAAGTGACTAGGGTCAGAAAAACTTTCGCTCATCACATAAACGATGTTTGGTTGCTCTTCTTCAACTGTTTGATTTTTCTTATCAGCTATTTGTTGATAATTCTTAGTGATTTCTGCCACTTTCGCTTTGGAATAGCCTTTTGGTTCATCCATTGCTTCAACTTGTAGATTGTAAAGAAACCCGCCAATAAATCCTGTATTATAGTAGTTCATTTTCTGACTATAAGGAATCCACAAAGCTGTTTTGTTGTACGCTTTTCGTAAGAGATTATTCGGGTTATTAAAACTACCAATGTACATCAATAGAATAGCAGATAAAACGAAGACAGTTCCTCGTACGACCTGAAAACGACGCCCTTTTTTGAAACTCCGGTATAGCCCCCAAGCAAATAAAATGATTACTAAACCAGTAATTCCCATTAAAATAAAAAATGTCGTTCCCCCTGCCATCTCTTTCAACAAACTAAGTTCCGTAATCATTTTGATGTCATCAGGATAAATAGGCTCTTGTCGATAACTCATTTTTAAATAGTCAGCAACACCTAAAATGCCGATAATCGTTGTATACAAAATAGATCCAACCAGAACCGATCCTGCAACACTGCTGAGGAAGGCCAGAAAAACGAATAAAACTAAGCAAGCTAAAATAAACTTTTCTGTATGCCAAGAAAACGCAAATTTCAATGCTAAGTCATAGGACAAATCATTTTGGCACCATTGTAAAAATAAATTACTCAATACAACTAAAGCGATCACGCCAATCGTAGTCAAACTAATTCGAATGATACTCTTTTGTTTAAGTGAAAGATTATTTATTCTTTTCTTCAATTAATTGCTCCTTCATCGCCTACTTTATGAACTTAAACGATTATTTTAAATTTGACTCACTCTCTTATTTTAGTAGCATCAAATTTGAAAGTAAAGCGGTCATCGGCTAATTAAAGAAATAAAAATAACTTGATTAAACTTGTGGACGTACTAATAACCGTACACGTTTAACATCCGCAATCGTTTCTAACTGACGGTTAGCTTCTAATAAATTTTTGACATCTGTACTCTCAATGTCAATCAGTGTATAAACGTAATCCTCTTTCTGGTTACGCGTCATATTACCAATTGGTAAATCATTTTCCTCCAAAATTTTAAAAACTTCCGATAAGATTCCTTGTCTTTTTTGATAAAAAATCGTAAAACGATACGGCGCACGAAAGACCATTCGCACAGCTGGAAAATTCACCGATGAACGAACTGTTCCAAACAGCAGATAGTTTCGTAATGCTCGAACAGCTTCCCGACTGCTATCCGCTAAAGCTTCTTTTGTGGACCCACCAATGTGCGGAAGCATCATGATTTTTTCATTTCCTAAAAATTCTTGTGCTGGAAAATCTGTTATGTATTTTGCCAGTTTTCCATCCTCAATCACTTGTAAAAGTGCTGCATTATCTACAATTCCACTTCGTCCCACATTAATTAAAATAGCCTCTTCTTTCATTAAAGATAACTCTTCTTTCCCCAACAGCCCATTTGTTTCCGGCGTTGAAGGTAGCATAATCACGACGAAATCAGACAATCGTAAAATATCCGGCAAGGGTAATTGCTCAACATAGTCTAACTCGTGATTTCTTCTAGCATAGCCTAAAACTTCCATGCCTAATTCATAACAAATTCGAGCAACTTCTCTTCCAATTGAACCTAATCCAAGTAAACCAATCACTTTTCCTTGTAATTCTTGACCTACAAACGGTTTTCGGTTTGCTTCTGCTTGCTCTAACAAGTCTGCTCCCTCTAAAGCTTGAACCATCTCGCTTGCTTTGATAACCGGGCGAACAGATAAAAACAAACAGCTTAATACTAGTTCTTTGACTGCATTTGCATTAACGCCAGGCGTATTCATCACAATCGTGCCATTTTCGGTGGCTTTTTGTACCTGGATCGTGTTGACCCCAACACCAGCTCTTGAAATTGCTAACAATTCTGATCCAATCCAGTCTTCTTCAACAATAGAACTTCTTACTAGTAAGCCGTGCGCCTCCTTTTTATCTGTCCGTTCAAAAAATGGCTCTTCCAATTGTTTCATCTGTTCCGTGGCAATATCATCAACTAAAGAAATCCGGTACATAAAATCGCCTCCTTTTTATCAGTATCTCTGATTACAGAAATTTAGACAAGAATTAACTTCTATTAATCAACCATTGTTATCCAATTAGCTTCCCAAGCAAAATAATTTATTTTCTTCACTTAAAAAATACAATCAAATTTCTTGCAAAAGAATCTGATTCAACAATACTTTTGACACACCATTTTCATCATTAGTCGCTGTTTGGATGGTTGCCCCTTTAGTCACTTCTTCCGGTGCGTTGCCCATTGCCACTCCCATTCCAGATAATTTGATCATAGGCAGATCGTTAAAGTTATCTCCAATTGCCATCGTGTTTTCTAAAGGAATTTGATAGTGGTTTGCCACAATCGTTAACGCTTTTTCTTTCGATACTTGATAGTGAGTAACTTCCAGATAATTTTCCTTTGATAAATAAAACGAACTAGTTTCCAGATTTAATGATTCGCAAACTTCCTTTAGTTGCTCAATTTCTGAAGTTGATCCTATCAATAATAGCTTATGAACTGGCAGTCTTTGTTCTAAAAGTAATTGGTTAAGATTGGCTACAATTGGTTCAAGTTTCGTGATTGCAGCTTCTTGCTCTACCCACTCGTCAACTGACTCCACATACCAGTCGCTTCCTGAATACAAACTAATTGAGATAGTTTTAAATTTTTTCGTTAAAAGTTCAATGAGCTGAAGTGTTTCTCCTACATTCAATTCTTGACTAAAAATTTGTTGAAACGGGTCGTCTTCTCCTTCTCTGACAATCAAAGCACCATTGTAACAAGCCATTGGGTATTCAGTGATTTCCAATACTTTCGCAATGTCATGCATTCCTTTAGGAGATCTGGCAGATGCCAAAACAAAAGGAATATTTCTAGCTTTTAGTTGTTTCAAACGACCAGCTAATTTGTTATCAATTCTGTGTTCGCTAGTTAAAATCGTTCCGTCAATATCACTCATTACTAGTTTGATTTCTTTTCTCATTTTCGTTCACCTTCTAAATAATTATTTTTAATTTTTTATAATCAAAATCGACTGCTCGTGTTTCATCGCTTAGCCAATCTGTACAATCACACATTTTTTTAAAATTTATAATTGGCTTTTCCTTCAAGCTTACTCGCCCTTATGAATCATTCAAACCTTATTCAAATCCTATTTTTTAAACTAGCTTGTTCTCTTCTTTTATTATAACGGTTTCTGTAATTCTCTGTCTCATTTATCGGCATTTGCGAGCATAGCTAGCTCAAATAAGTAAAAAAGAAGTCGGAAGATTTAAAAATCCTCCGACTTCTTTTACAGCTTTGTCTTACTTCCAAAAATCATCAAAAACCGTAATTGGTAGATGACGTTTATGTTTTGTTTTATCCCACCAAGCTTCAAGGGTTTCTTGTGCATGTTCAGGAATTTCTTTTCCTTCTAAATAATCATCAATTTGATCATAAGTGACACCTAAAGCAACTTCATCTGCAATTAATGGTTTCCCATCTTCCAAGTCCGCCGTTGGAATTTTTGTATACAATTCTGCTGGCGCACCTAGTTCTTTTAACAGAGCTTTTCCTTGTCGCTTGTTCAAACGAAAAAGTGGTAAAATATCTGCCCCACCATCACCAAATTTTGTAAAGAATCCTGTAATATTTTCTGCAGCATGATCTGTTCCCAAGACAGCACCAAATTTTGCACCAGCAACACCGTATTGAGTAATCATTCGTTGACGTGCTTTGATATTTCCTTTATTAAAATCACTGATTTCAACACCTGCTTCACTCAATGAGGCAACTTGTGCATCCACAGCAGGTTTGATATCAACACGTAAACTCACATCGGGCTGAATAAAATCCAATGCAGCTTTTGCATCTTCTTCGTCAGCTTGTTCGCCATAAGGTAAGCGAACAGCAACAAATTGATAACTGTCATCTTGTGTTTCTTCACGCATTTCAGCCATTGCTAACTGTGCTAAACGACCAGCTAAAGTTGAATCTTGTCCACCACTGATTCCTAAAACAAATGTTTTGATAAATGGGTATTTTTTTAAGTAGTCTTTCAAAAAGTCCACACTTCGACGAATTTCTGTTTGTGCATCAATTATAGGTTTCACACCTAGTTCTTGAATAATTTCTTGTTGTAAACTCATGTTTGTTCCCCCTCAGTGATTTCAATCATGCTTCATTGTGTAGATCAGCAACGCTTTTTTTCATTCGTTCCATAATAGACATCTTGTGATTCCAGCACTCTGTTGATAAATCAACTGGATACTTTTGTGGGTTCAAATCACGTTTATATTCTTCCCATAGAGAGTCCAAGTTCTCACGTGCATAGTCTTTAATTTCATTTAGCGAAGGTAATGAATAGACCAACTTTCCTTCAACAAAAATATCTTGTAACATCGGACGTGCCGAAAAATCACGTACCGTCTTATTGATGAACGTATGAACAGGATGGAACATAAAGATTTCCTCTTCCTTGCGAGGATCTTCATTCCATAACGTGACATAGTCTCCTTCAGATTTTCCGTCAAAATTTCGTGTAATACGCCAAACTTGTTTTTTCCCTGGCGTTGTTACTTTTTCTGCATTACTAGATAACTTGATGGTATCAATCATTTTTCCTTCTTCGTTTTCAATAGATACTAATTTGAAAACAGCCCCTAGTGCAGGTTGGTCGTAAGCTGTAATCAACTTAGTGCCCACACCCCAAACATCGATTTTTGCTTTTTGCATTTTTAAATTTAGAATCGTTGCTTCATCTAAGTCGTTAGAAGCATAGATTTTTGCTTCAGTAAAGCCTGCTGCATCTAATTGTTCACGCACACGTTTTGAAATATACGCCATATCACCACTATCAATGCGAACACCTTGGAAATTGATTTTATCACCCATTTCTCTCGCCACTCGAATCGCACTTGGCACACCTGACTTCAACGTATTATACGTATCTACTAAAAAGACACAGTCTTTATGTGTTTTCGCGTAAGCCATGAAAGCATCATAGTCATTTCCATATGACTGAACTAATGAATGAGCATGAGTTCCACTCGCAGGAATACCAAAAATTTTCCCAGCACGCACGTTACTTGTCGCATCGGCACCACCAATGAAGGCTGCACGTGTTCCCCAAACCGCTGCATCAAGTTCTTGCGCACGTCTTGTTCCAAATTCCAATAGTGGATCGTCACCAATAACGGATTTGATTCGGGCTGCTTTCGTAGCAATCAATGTTTGGAAATTGACCATATTCAGCAGTGCTGTTTCGACCAACTGGCAATGTGCCAACGGTCCTTCGACTTGAATAAGTGGTTCATTGTTAAAGACGATCTCGCCTTCAAGCATTGAACGAACGGTTGCTTTAAATTCAAATTCTTTTAAATAAGTAAGGAAGCCTTCTGGATAGTTACCCACTTCTCGTAAGTAGTCAATATCTGATTCACTGAAAGTTAAGTTTTCTAAATATTGAACTAAACGTTCCAGACCAGCAAAGACAGCATAACCATGGTTAAAAGGCATTTCTCGAAAGTAACATTCAAAAACGGCATGTAGATCTGCACGACCTAATTCCCAGTATGTCTGCATCATATTGATTTGGTACAAATCAGTGTGTAGCGTCAAACTGTCATCTGGGTAAATTTTATTCATCTGTTTAATACTCCTCTTGGCAATTTTTCATTTCCTAACCATTATATCAAAAAAACGAAATAGGAAAAGAAAACTTGATTTTTTTCCGAAAATATCAGCTTGATATTCTTTATTCCTTTTCATTTTTTCTTTGATGAATTGATTGACAGAGAAACGAACATATGTTCTAATAAATTTGTTGAAGACTTCAATTCATTGTAGTTATCCATTCATTTATTCGCGCAATCTACTTGGACAGTATAGATAAGGAGGCTGTTATGCGTACAATTACACAGCACTTTGAAACAGTTATTATCACTGCTTATATCGCAAAGCAAAAAATTATTGTTGAACGTTTGGACCATAGTTATGCAGAAGGATTGGTTCAACCAAGCATCACACCTGATGGCTTCTATCTTGATGAACATTTTATCCAGTGGGAACAGATTTCAACAATTTGCTTGGCTGAACAATATTTTCATTTTTGGAAGGATATCGTTCAAAAATAAAAAGAGTCTGGGACAAAAGCAGCCTAAATAGAAAAAAAGCCTAAAATTCGTTTTTTAAAACGTTGATTTTAGGCTTTTTTGCATTGAAAGATAGATTAAGAACGACTGAATTTTTAGTTTCGTCCCAGTCCCTTTTTGTTAGGCATTTGTTACATTTTGTTCAATAATCACAATATCTTTATTTGGACGTTTGAATTGAAGGCCAGCCCGTTCCAATTCTTGTTTGACACCAATGTGAACGGTCACATCTTCGCGTGCTACTTTCAAGATTCGACGAATAGCATAGTCGATTTCTTGCTTTGTAATTTTCTTTTTCGTATTAATCATCACCAACTGGATTTTATCATACGTATCTACATATAAAATTTGTGTACGATCTAGCGAATAGAACTTATAGTAGTTAATTGCCTGATTTCCAAAAAAGAAATCCACTATTTTTGGGTAAAATGTCTTGATATTTAGATTACTATTTATTGGTGTTTCAACTAATTTCATCTCATCCCTCTTTTTCTTTTTAATTATAAAATATGTTCAAAAATAAACCGGCCGACGCCACCTTCACTGCAACTAGGCGCAATCACATGACTACTTTCTTTCACATTGGTTGCGGCATTTTCCACAGCAACAGGCACATCAACAACAGCTAACATAGCCAAATCATTTTCTCCATCTCCGATACCATAGCTGGTTGCTAATGGATAATCAGATAAATAATTGGTGATGGCACTTCCTTTTGTACTATCAGGATGTACAATTTCCAAGGTTTTTATAAATGAATGGAACACAAGCAATTCTGTTTCTTGTAAAGAAGATCGAATCGCCTCGTGACGTGCATCATCTGCTTCCATCAATTCGATCTTGACCACGATTGTTTCAGGTCTTTCAGAAAGATACTTTGCGATATCTTCCGTATGTACGCAATCGTTTTCAAAATATTGTTCCTTGTAATCCATAATTCGTTTGCCTTGCTCCCCAAGTTTTTCTAATGATTCTCTCAAGGCACTTAGCTGTTTCGTGTACTCTTTCGTAGGTCTTATCACCACACCGTGATTTGTATGAATAAAGTGTAAAATTTCTTGTTCTTCTAAAATGTTGATTACTTCTGTTGTTTCTTGATGTGTCAGTGTACTAGTATAACGTTCAGGTTCGCCTATTTTCTTAATACCTGCACCATTTCCAAAAATAACATCACAATCAATTAATAATTCATCATTCATTTGTTTGACTAAGTCGTATCCGCGTCCGGTAACAAAAACAAAATGATCGCCTTTGGCTTGTAACGCTTGAATAGCTTCGCGATTAATCGGCGGAATTTCTTTTCCTAACTCTTGAAACGTTCCATCAATATCTGAAAAAACAATGTTCATTGATTTCTCCTTTTCCTTTTCTTATGAAATAGTATAACATAATTTTTAATAGGATTTTGAAATTTTTCCTTGACCTTCTCGTTACGTGAGGGAGTATTCTAGCAAGTGTCAGGAGGGAAAAAATGGAATATACAATCAAAAAAATAGCAGAGCTATCAGGTGTTAGCCCCCGAACATTACGTTTCTATGATGAAATTGGGTTGCTCAAACCAGCTAGGATTAACTCTTCTGGTTATCGCATCTATGGAGCAAATGAAATTGATCGACTCCAACAGATTTTATTTTATCGCTCACTTGAGTTCAAACTTGAACAAATTCAGGAATTACTAAACCAACCAGACTTTGATCAGCACCAAGCTTTACTTGAACATCAAAAACTTCTATTAAAAAAAAGAGCGCAAATTGACGCCCTTTTGACAACTGTACAAAAAACACTTACTAGTTACGAAGGAGGAATAACTATGTCAGACCAAGAAAAATTTGCAGGATTCAAGCAACAAAAAATCAGCGAAAATGAAGAAAAATTTGGGCAAGAGATTCGAGAAGCGTATGGCGAAAAAACAGTTGCGAAAGCCAATCAAAAATGGGCGAACATGACTGAGGAACAATTCCAAGCCATGCAAACAGTTGAGTCACAGCTTTTAGTCGATTTAACAACTTATCTTACACAGCCAGGAGTGGATCAACCACTAGCAAAAGCCATTTTTGACGCACATAAAAAATGGCTAACATTTAGTTGGCCTACTTATACGCCACAAGCTCACCAAGGATTAGGACAAATGTATGTGGCAGATGAACGTTTTACCGCCTATTATGATGAACGAAGTGGGAATGGTGCAACCCAAGCATTGAATGAAATCATTCAACATTACACCAGCAAATAATTATTACTTTCTGACCCTTATCAGTTATTGAAATAGGCGAAACATTTATTCCAATCCAATCTGTTCTAATTTTTACCGAAGAAAAAGACTGAGGTAGCTTACTCCAGTGCCCTCAAAAAGCCCAATTTTACAATTGAACTTTTTGAGGAATCACGTAAAGCTACTTCAGTCTTTTTTATTATTTCTAGCCTAACCTCTTACAATCACTAATTATTTTTGCTATTAGTTTGTTTAAACTTTCTTTATCTTTGAATAAATTCATATGGAATCTTGATTTGTTCCGGTTGTCTTTTCAAAAATAAGTGAAACGCCATTTCACCACACTGTTTCAAGTGATGATCAATAGTGGGAAAATTTAAGAGATCACTCACATACAGATTGTCTCTGCCAACTAATTTAGGTGCTCGACCTTTCGGAAATGTTTTAAGGATACCAGCTGCAACCATATCTGAATTCGTAAAAATACCATCTACTGGATGCTCATTAAAAAAAGCACCTGCCTTGATCCCATCTTCCAAACCAATACAATCCCAGAAAACCATTTCTTCTTCAAAATTCGAATAGACTTTCCGACATAATTGCAAGGTAATCTTAGAATTAAAACTAAGTCGACTACTCCTTCCTAAAGTAACACCTAGTTTTTTGACACCAACTTTTTGTAAAAATTTCAATGCTTCCGTAATCGATTGTTCCCGATCAATAAAGACACAGCTTGATTTTTCATCTTTGATTTCTTCGCAAAAAATAATAGGGCCATATTTTTGGTACGCTTTCAATTTTTCTAACGAATGAGCACGCGAGGTTACGATCAAGCCATCAAATCTTTTTGCTGCAAACTCTTCGAGATACTCTTTTTCACGACTTGCTTGATAATTTGTCGGTAACAAGGTGACTTTATAATTGGAATCGAAAGCGGCTTCAGTAATTCCACTAATCAACTGATCAAAGTATGGATGATTGGTGTATGGCAAAATGACTCCTAAATTTTTGGTTTCTCCATAGCTTAATGTTCGTGCATTTGCATTAGGAATATAGTCTAGTTCCTTCATAACTGCTAAAATTTCTGCTCGTTTTCTTTCATCCACATAAGGGTGTTCATTAATAACTCGAGAAATAGTCGAGACGGAATAACCTGTTAAACGTGCGATATCTCGAATAGTTGCCACGATGATGATTCACCTACCTTAAACGAAAAGTTTTTCTTGTAGATAGTCTATCACAGCCGGCCCACATTCATAAAACTGATACAACTTTTCTTGATAATAAAAACTAATTCGCTGTCCGCCCCAAAATGTATCTTTTGTTAAATTCGTTAACTGATTGACATCGATTTCTTCTCTCATTGGTTTGTTCAGGCCTTGAAAACTTTTTAAAACTAGTTTATTTTCATTACAATCTACCAACGCGTAAAAACAAGTGCTTGATGTTCCCAAAACTTTCACATAAGTATGCATAGGTAAGCCCTCCTTCTTGATAGCTCGAGTATAGTTTATGAAACGCGTCCCAGAGCAAGCGGAAAGTTTTGGTTAAATAAAATCCAAGCAAACAAGTTGGAAATACTGTTTGCTTGGATTATTTTTATACTTATTAACAACTTTTTCAGTGCAATCAGTTTGTTTCGTTTGTTTCTCCCAAATTAGGGTCTAACTTATTTGCCGCAAGAATAAATGGTGCCCAAATCAATGCTGCTACAAGCAAATTCACAATCGTCAACACAATGGCACGCCAATCTCCAGCAGTCGCTAAGAAACCACTAATAATCGTTGGCATGACCCAGATTACATTGACAACTACAGGTCTTACAAATCCCGCCATCGTTGCGAAGTATGCAATAGTGGCAGTAGCTAAAGGCGCTAAAATAAACGGAATCATTAATAACGGATTTAGTACAACCGGCAAACCAAACATCACTGGTTCATTAATATTGAATAAACCCGGAGCAATACCTAGTTTCCCAACTGTTTTATAATCCGCACGTTTTGATAAGAAAAGAATCATTACAATTAATACTAAAGTCACACCTGCACCACCAGGCCAGACAAAAGCTTCGAAAGAGCCGGCTACCCACTTAAACGGAATTGGCTCATTATTTTGAAAAGCATTCGTATTTTCAACCATAGCAGTTCCATAAAGTGTTTGTAGTACTGGTGACATAATGTTCGTTCCATGAAGCCCAAAGAACCAGAGAACATGAACAAGTAGCACAATGATAAATACTGCGCCGTAGCCCTGTGAAAGATGCATTAAAGGCTTTTGGATTGCTTCAGAAATCCAGTCGATTAAAGGAACACCAGCCGTTTGTTTGAATAAATAGTTAATAATTCCAACAACATACAAGGAAACCACTGCAGGGATGATTGCAGCAAAAGCCTTAGAAACAGCCGGTGGTACAGAGTCCGGCATACGGATAATAATGTTTTTTCGAATTAAAAGAGCAAAAATAATGACTGAAATAAATCCAAAGATCATTGCAGTAAAAAGACCCGATCCACCCATATACTTACCAAAGTTAAAATAACCCCATGCGCCCATCGAGAGCGTTTGGCCACCTTCTGCAGCATCAGAAAGAACTCCACCTGCTGTAGTGATCATTGTCGAAGCTTCTTCTGATAACTTCTCTGGTAATGTCAAAACTGCAGTAGCGGCATCCGGTAATCCGATGATAAAAGCGACTAATGAAACAATACTTCCTGACACAGGATCAACTTCATACGCTTTTGCTAAATTTGCGCCTAAAGAAAGTGCAAACACAACTGCCATAATCGCCAATGTTCCATTCCAAATCAATCCATTTACACCAATAACAGGTGTAAAAAAGGTTGTAATTGCATTACCCTCTCCTAAATAGGTATTAGGAAAATCGCGCATGAAAGCATTAAGCAAAACTGCGATTGCACCAGCCATTGTTGCTGGCATCGTACCAATAAAGGCATCTCGCAAGGCGACTAAATGCTTTTCTGACCCTATTTTTGTTGCCACAGGTAAAATATATTTTTCCATCCACTTCATCAATCCGTCCATCTTCATCCTCCTAAGTTTTAATTGCATCACCTATAATGTATGCGCATACATTATAATGATATTACAAATATAGCATATATTTTTATATGTGCCTACTAAACAACACAGACGACTATTTTGGGCCATGAAGAAGACGTACTAAACGATTTTTGTTTATTTAGAGTTAATAACTAAGCTAAAGCAACAGAAATTTTTTCTACTTCTTGTAGTTTTTTCTAGTAAGAACAAACAGCAAGCTGTGCAGCCATATGAACGAAGATAAAAATTATTCCTCAGATAATTTTTTAAATCTAATTTAATCGTATTTCTTTTTAAGATGTTGTTTCTCGAAAGAAAGTAGGCACACAAAAAAGGCACACCCCTTTTGAACAGGATGTGCCTCTTTTTTGTTATACTTTCAATTTTTATGAATTGAAAGTAGTGATTACATCATGCCGCCCATCATTGATGGATCCATTGCTGGAGCAGCAGGTGCAGCTGGTTCTGGTTTATCTGCAACAACTGCTTCTGTTGTTAATAACAATGCTGAAACGGAAGCAGCATTTTGCAATGCAGAACGAGTTACTTTTGTTGGATCAACGATTCCGGCTTCCACCATGTTTACCCATTCGCCTGTTGCAGCATTGAACCCAGTACCAAGTTCAACATTTTTCAGTTTATCAACGATTACTGAACCTTCATAGCCAGCATTTTCCGCGATTTGACGAATTGGTTCTTCTAATGCACGAACAACAATCTTAATTCCTGTTGCTACGTCACCTTGGGCTTCTACTGCAGAAACTTTTCCAATAACATTTACCAATGCAGTACCACCACCAGAAACCATGCCTTCTTCTACGGCAGCACGAGTAGCATTCAATGCATCTTCAATACGTAATTTCAATTCTTTTAATTCTGTTTCAGTCGCCGCACCAACTTTGACTACTGCAACACCGCCAGCTAATTTAGCTAGACGCTCTTGTAACTTTTCACGATCAAAGTCAGAAGTTGTTTCAGCAATTTGATTTTTGATCAATTGAACGCGTGCGTCAATTGCTGTTTTATCGCCAGAACCTTCAACGATTGTTGTATTGTCTTTATCAACAACAACTTTTGAAGCATTTCCTAAGTTATCGACAGTTGCGTCTTTTAATTCTAGACCTAGATCATCAGTGATTACTGTACCACCTGTCAAAATAGCGATATCTTCAAGCATCGCTTTACGACGGTCACCAAATCCTGGTGCTTTGACAGCAACTACGTTAAATGTTCCACGAATTTTATTCAATACTAATGTTGGTAATGCTTCGCCATCTACATCATCTGCAATGATTAATAATGGACGAGATTGTTGTAAAATTTGTTCTAATAGAGGCAAGATATCTTGAATATTTGAGATTTTTTTGTCTGTAATCAAGATATATGGATTATCTAAAACAGCTTCCATTTTGTCATTATCAGTAACCATGTATTGTGATAAATATCCACGGTCAAACTGCATTCCTTCAACAACATCTAGTTCTGTTTCGATCCCTTTTGATTCTTCAATTGTGATGACACCGTCATTGCCGACTTTTTCCATTGCATCCGCAATCAAATGACCTACTTGTTCTGAACCAGAAGAAACAGCCGCAACTTGTGCAATTGCTTCTTTTGAATCAACAACTGTTGAAATATTGTGTAATTCTTCTACTGCCGCTTTTGTAGCTAATTCAATTCCGCGACGAATGCCTAAAGGATTAGCGCCGGCTGTTACGTTTTTCAAGCCTTCACGAACGATTGCTTGTGTTAAAACAGTAGCAGTAGTTGTACCATCACCAGCAATATCATTCGTTTTTGAAGCAACTTCAGAAACTAATTTTGCACCCATATTTTCAAAATGATCTTCTAATTCGATTTCTTTTGCAATTGTTACCCCGTCATTAGTAATCAATGGAGATCCATAAGATTTTTCTAAAACAACATTACGGCCTTTTGGACCTAAGGTAACTTTTACTGTATCAGCTAATTTATCTACGCCACGAAGCATTGCTGCGCGTGCGTCTTCTGCGAATTTTAATTCTTTTGCCATGATTGGTTTCACCTCAATAATAAATTTTGTTTATCTTGTTTTACTCAACGATCGCCATGATATCTTTACCTGAAACGATCAAATATTCTTTACCTTCAAATTTCACTTCTGTTCCAGCATACTTTTCAAACATTACTTGATCGCCTTCTTTAACAGCGGCAGGAACTTTTTCACCGTTTTCTAATAAACGGCCTTCACCAACCGCAACGATTCTACCAGTTTGTGGTTTTTCTTTGGCAGAGGAAGCTAAGACGATTCCTCCAACAGTTTTTTCTTCTTCTTTTGCGACTTCGATGATGACGCGGTCACCTAATGGTTTTAACACGATAAATCCCTCCGATAACACGATTTTTAGTTCCGTTAGCACTCTTACCTTTCGAGTGCTAACCTACATTTTTAATAATACTCATTCTGCTCCTTTTTTGCAAGCTTTTTAAATCAAAGAAATCTGATTTTTTATTTTCATTGGCGAACAACTTTCGTATGGTATAATTACCAATAAATCTTGTCTACTAACACAGGTAAGTCATCTTTTATAAGAGCCTGTAAGGAGGAATTTCATGTCATTAAAAAAATATAGTCTACTAAGCATTTTTTGCTACGGTTTAGTCTTTGTTTCACCTGTCCTTTTAAGAATCACAGGTATCGTTACCTCTTCGACTGGTTTGATTTCGGCCATGACTATTACTTATTTACTAGGAGCAGTTTTGCTGCTGTTTTTGTACTTCAAACAAAAGGAACCTTTAACAATAGAGGCAGATGTCCCTAAAGCAAGTGTTCCTGAAATCATTTTACTTGGATTAGGTGGTATTTTGATAGCAATCTTTTTACAAGGTGCGGCTGTCGGAATCGAAACTTTCTTATTTGGTCAAAGCGCTCCATCTGAAAATACGCAAAACATCATCCAAATGATTTTAAAAGCACCCGCATTTATTCTAGCAACGACTATTGGTGGCCCAATCATGGAGGAGCTTGTTTTTCGTCGTAGTATTCTAGGACTCGTTAGTCACTACTCGAATTTTTGGGTAGGTGCTGTAATCAGTTCTCTACTTTTTGCTGTTGCACATGCAGATGGTCATCTATTGGTTTACTTTTTCTTAGGTTTCTTCTTTAGTTTATTGTATAAATCAACTGGTCGAATTTGGACTTCAATGATTACACATGTAGGTATGAATACATTGGTCATCGTTGTACAGTTGTTAATCCAAAAATAATTTTTGCTTTCAATTAAAAACTGCGACAAAATCTTAAACGATTTTGTCGCAGTTTTTTTAGCTTAATGTTTCACCGTTTGTGGCAATAACTTCCTTATACCAATCAAACGATTTTTTCTTGCTTCTTGCCAATGTTCCATTTCCTTCGTTGTCCTTATCAACATAGATAAAGCCGTAACGTTTTTTCATTTCTCCTGTCCCGGCAGAAACCAAATCAATGAATCCCCATGGCGTGTAGCCCATTAAATCAATACCATCATATTCAACAGCATCTTTCATTGAAGCAATGTGCTCTCGCAAATACTCAATGCGATAATCATCTTCGACTTGTCCGCTTTCCCCAATCTCATCAATTGCACCAAACCCATTTTCCACAATAAATAATGGTTTTTCGTAACGTTCATTGAACCAGTTCATTGCGTAACGCAAACCCATAGGATCGATTTGCCATCCCCAGTCAGATGCTTTCACATAAGGATTTTCTACTAAGTCTGCTGCTTCATCATAGTCAAAAGTTGGTGCTTTATCATGATCTTTGATTGCAAACGACATATAGTAACTAAAGCCGATATAGTCGACACACCCTACCTTTAAAATACGGGCATCTTCTGCTGTTCGATCTAATTCAAATCCTTTTCGTTTAAAGTACGCATCCATATAACTTGGATAGCGACCTTTACAATGCACGTCAGTAAACCAATAACGTCTTTGCATCGCAACTGTTGCTGCCATCATATCATTAGGACTACATGAGTAACTATAGATTGGCACCATGGCAATCATACAACCAATTTCAAAATCTGGATTAATCCGATGTCCGATTTCTACCGCTTGCGCACTTGCCACTAATTCATAGTGTGCAGCCTGATACATGATTGCTTCGCGATCTTCGCCTTCTTCATAACGAATGCCCGAATTAGTAAATGGTGCAAAATCTTCGTGAAAATTCGCTTGGTTATTGATTTCATTAAAGGTCATCCAGTATTTCACTTTCTCTTGGTAACGAGTGAAACAAGTTTCCGCAAACCGAGTAAAAAATTCAATCATTTTTCGATTTCGCCAACCACCATATTCTTTTACTAAATGATAAGGCATTTCAAAATGGGAAAGCGTGATAACCGGTTCGATCCCATATTTTAGACATTCATCAAATAGGTCATCATAAAATTGTAACCCTGCTTCATTTGGTTCTAATTCATCACCTTTTGGAAAAATTCTGCTCCAGGCAATTGATGTCCGAAAACAATTCAAACCTAATTCAGCAAATAAACGAACATCTTCCTTATAATGATGATAAAAATCAATTGCCTCATGATTAGGATAATAGTTGCCTTCAATCACACCATCTGTGATCTTTCTTGCCACACCGTTTTTTCCAGCAGTCATAACATCAGCAACACTAACACCTTTGCCACCTTCTTGCCAACCACCTTCTAATTGATGGGCTGCTACTGCACCGCCCCATAAAAATCCTTTTCTCAACACGCTCATACGATCGACTCATTTCTCGTTAATTTGTAAAATCGTTTATAAAACTTGTGATTCTTCTAATTGATCTGCTTCTGCAAAAGAAAGATCGTTTTCTTGTGCATAGTTCATTGCATCAATTTTCTTCACGAATGGTAAATAGATAAAGAAACCAATTGCTAAAACAAATGTTTGTAACAACGCCGCTTGCCAGCCACCTACTAAAAATCCTGAAATAATTGGTGGTGTTGTCCATGGTACTTGTACAGCTGTAAACAATGGAACTAATCCTGTATACAAAGCGAAGTAAGTAATCACACCAGAAACAACTGGTGTCGCAATAAATGGAATCGCCATAATCGGGTTCATTACGATTGGTGTTGCAAAAATAATTGGTTCGTTAATGTTAAAGATAGCTGGAGCTAAAGATAAACGTCCAAGCTGTTTGAACTGTGCTGATTTTGCAAAGAAAACCATGAACATCACAACACCAATCGTCATCCCAGCACCTGTTACTGTCATGAATTGGTCTAAGAATTGTTGCGTAACAATATGTCCACCATTTGCAACGGTCAATGCTTTACCAGATTCAAGAATCTCTGTGTTTGCTAATGAGTTTGCTTGTAAGATTGGTCCCATGATCCCACCAACAATTGTTGAACCATGTACTCCAAAGAACCATAAGAATGGAACTAAGAAACCAAGCATCAACGCACCACCAAGTGAATCTGTTACACCTTGCATTGGGCTTTGGATTACTTCATAAATCCATTGAATCATTGTTGTGCTGAAGACTGCATCAAAGAAAATATATACAAGCATTGCAAAGGTAATCAAAACAGCTGCTGGAATCAACGCTGTAAATGAGTTTGCTACGTTATCCGGCACTTGCTCTGGCAATTTGATTCGAATATCTCTTTTTAGGAACCAAGTGTAGCCCCAACCAACAAATAGACCAACCAAGATTGCACTGATCATCCCTTGACCACCAGTCCAACCTTTATCAATTACGTTACCAATTACAACACCAGATTCTGCATCCGTCACATCTGAACGCATCGTTAGTAAAAAGATAACCAATGCAATCATCCCTGCTGGTAGCCCTTCAAAGCCTTCATCTTTGACGTAAGAATAAGCAATCCCAACTACTGCAAAAATTGCCATAATAGCAAATGAAGCACCATACGCTTGGTTAAAATAAACTGCGAGTCCAGAATTGTTGACCCATTCTGAAACTGCTGTGACGGGGAAGTTAGCAAGTAGTAAGAAAACCGAGCCAACAATTGTGAACGGCATTGTGTATAACATCCCATTACGTAACGCAGTAATAGGTTTCGTATTAACAAATTTTAAAACCGGAGGTAAAACTTTCTCATTAATCCATTCATTCATAATACTTCTCTCCTTATCCAGTTAAATTAAAAAAATCATCCAATAAAAAATAAGTGCATTTCATCCAATAAATCCTATTCTATACTCCTTTCTTTTTTTGTATCCGTTTACATATATAACTATAACTAACCTGTACAAAGAAAAAAAGAGCTTAGCCTTCTGAAGGAACATGTTCCAACAAAAAAAACAGGCTAATGCGCTCTTTCTATTTCTTGACTCGCTTTTTGCGCTAACATTTCTAATAAAGTCACCACCGGAACTTGTGTTGTCAGGTTTAGCGATTCCTCTTTTCCTCTTGTTTCTGGCATATAATAAGACAAATTATAGTCTGCCAAACGAGCAATCGTCGAGGTTTCATCATTTGTAATACTAAGAACTTTTGCACCGTAGCGTTTAAAATCCTCTGTTTTTTCAATCATTTCAACCGTTTCACCTGATACAGACAAAATGATTGCTAATGTACTTTCTAATCCGCGAGAAGGGACTGGAGCAAACGGATCAGTGATGCTATAGGCATTCAACCCTAAATTGATAAAATAACGACTACCATATAATCCAAGGACACCACTTGTACCAATTCCAGAAAAAGCAACATGACGGGCTTCTAAAATCATTTGGACTGCTTGCTCCAAAACGATTCGATAACTTTCATTATTGACCTTTTTCAAAAAAGAATCTACCTGAACCGTTGCATCATAAAATTGTTCAAACATCTGTTGTTTTGCTTGTGTTTGATAATTTTTTATTGCAAATTTCAGCTCAGAAAAGCCTTGTAAGCCCAATTTGTTACAGCAACGTAAAATCGTCGAAGTTGACACATGGCATGCATCTGACAATTGACGAATCGTCATTTTTGACACTTCTTCTAAATGAGCAATCAAGTAATTATAAACAATCATCTCCAGCTCATTCAGTTGCTTGATTTTTTCTGCTTCAAACACGGCTCCCCCTCCTTTCATTATCTTTTAATTATAACAGAGCAATAATTATAAAAGAAAGTCTGGTGTTGAAATCTTCTATAAAAAACCAATTCTTTGACCCAATTGACATAACTTCATACAATAAAGGAAATGATAGGAGGTTTTTTGATGAAAATAGCAATTATTGGCGCAACTGGTCACGCAGGTTCATTGATTTTGAAGGAGGCTCTTGCTCGTCATCTTGACGTTACAGCCATTGTCAGAAATGCCAAAAAATTAACAGTAAGTGTTCCATTTATTGAAAAGGATTTATACGATTTGACGACTGAAGACCTTGCTCCTTTTGACGTTGTTGTTGATGCGTTCAATGCACCTGTAGGTAAGGAAGAAATGCATCAAACATCCCTTGCACACTTAGCAAAAATTTTAGCGAATACTTCGACTCGTTTACTTGTCGTTGGTGGTGCTTCTTCTCTATTTATTGATCCAGAAAAAACAACTCGTATGATTGACCAAGTACCAGAAGACGCACCTTTTTATCCAACAGCTTTCCATATGTCGCAAGCACTTGTTCATTTAAAAGACACAAAAGGACTTCGTTGGACCTATATCAGTCCAGCTGCGTTCTTCAATCCAACAGGCGAACGAACAGGAAAATATCAACTAGATGATGACTTTCTTCATAAGAATGCACAGGGAGAAAGCGTTGTCAGCATGGCAGACTATGCCATTGCTTTGATTGACGAAGTACTGGCAGATAAACATGAGAATGAGCATGTTAGTGTCGTGAGCCAATAAAGCAGTTAAAATAAAAAAGGTGCAACCGGTTAGCTAAAAATAACCGATTGCACCTTTTTTATTTGGAATGAATACTTTATGTTCTTAATAGAAAGCAGATTGCTAGAAAGCATCTTGTTACTTAACGTTTTACGCCACAATCTTTACCTTCGGTGTTCCCAAAACAGCTCCTCGATATAGCTTGCATCCATATCAAAATATGGAAAGCTATTTTGAATGACTGTTCGCTATCTAGTCGGAGCTGAACGTTTTGTGCCACAACCTTTTTAAATCGAAAACAATTCCGTCGCCTGATCAGGATCCGTATCGTACACATCAAAATCAGAACCCACACCAAAATCCTTTTCTTTTAACGTATTTTCCATCGTCAAATGCGCCAACTCTTTCAAGTTGTTTTCTTTACTCAAATGACCTAAATAGATGCGTTTTGTCCGATTACCAATTACATCAGTCATCACTAATGCACCATCTTCATTTGATAAATGACCACGATCTCCCAAAATTCGTTGTTTTAAATTCCAAGGATAAGAACCCATTCGCAACATTTCTAAATCGTGATTACTTTCCATTAGATAGCCGTCCGCATTTTCAATAATTCCACGCATATAATCACTACAGTAACCAGTGTCCGTTAGCATCACAAATGAATGATTTTCTTTGTAGATACGATAAAACTGTGGCGCAGCCGCATCATGCGAAACACCAAAACTTTCAATATCTACATCCCCAAAAGTTTGGACTTTTCCCATTTCAAATAAATGTTTTTGCTCGACGGGGACATTGCCAATCAATGGCGACATTGCTTCCCACGTTTTTTCATTGGCATACACATCTAAATGATATTTCCGCGCCAGCACACCTACACCATGAATGTGATCTCGATGTTCATGCGTTACTAGAATGCCATCTAAATCTTCAGGTTTACGATCAATTTGAGCCATCAAGGAAGTAATTTTTTTCCCGCTAAGACCTGCATCCACCAATAGTCGTTTCTTCTCACTTTCTAAATAAAGTGAGTTTCCTGAACTCCCACTCGCAAGGATACTGATTTTAAAAGCTGGTTTTTCTTCGACCATTTATTTATTACTTCCCTTCTTCACACTGTAAACTTTTTTCATTATACCTACTTTTTTAATTATCTTCCACTTTTGGAACCACATTATTTGTCACAATCGTATTACTGAATGCGTTGACTGATTCAATTTGAACACTTTTATCACTCGTTTCAATAGCCACATACCAAATTGGAACATATACATTTTTTTCACGAACCTTCACGATACAAGAATAAGCAAGTTGACGCCACAAAATTTTTGAAGAACTAGGAATCTTATTATTCACATAAAGCGTTTGGATTGCTTCCTCTTCTGAATATAGATCCATTTTTTCACGTAGATGTTCAATGTTTGTTAAGTGCGTCTGGGTATATTTCGTCAGTTTATAAACACCCTCGTCTTTTTCCACTATAAAATTGATTTCAGCAGTATCGTCATGAAATGGGATTCCTTCATAGGACTGGCTTGCTTCAATTTCTAGTGAATTTCCTTCTAATGTGGAGAAATTCGACATAAATTCATATTCATCACCATAAAGTACGTTATTTTGACTATTCAAAAATTCTGTAATCGAATGTTTGGTCTGTTTGTTGTCGATTTTGTACTTTTCAGATTCTTCAGCAGTGAACGTCTTCGTTAAAGTCGACAGCCCATCAAAAGTGATTCCACTACGAAGTAGCCCTGTTGGATTCTTCTTTCGGTGTTGTGCTAAGACCGTACCAAGATCGCTTTGTTCGGCACTTAAATAGTATCCCTGTTTACTCTCAGAAGAAATATTTCCTGAATAAGAAATATCATCACTAGCTAGACGATTTTGCAGCGATTCTGTTTGGTCTGAACGTATCACATTGTTTTCTTGATTCATTGCCTCGTGATAACTGCTGAATAAAAAAACATTGAGGCCTAAGAAAGCTAGGAAAAAAATCCATTCAATTTTTTTAAAGTCCACTTAGTTCGCCCCCATTTCAGCTAGTTTGTTAGACAACTCACTGGCGGAGTACCAATTCCCTTGATATTTCACATACCATTCTGGTAACAAGTCTACGACCCGGTTCGTTTCTTTGATATTTTGCCACGTGTAACCAATAATGACTGATTCAAGTTCTTCCTTTTCCGCACCATGGGTAACTAATTGTTGAATAACGTCTGCCGTACTAGCCAATTCCACTGACTCGTCTGAAGGAATAGGTACTTGGATTGCATTTAAGCTGGTCTGAATGTTAACTTGCGTTTTTTCAGTAGCTTCACCATTAATCGTTATACCAACTTTGCCTTTACTATCCGTGCCAAACACTGGGAATCCTTCAACAAAAATCCGATAGTCAATTTGATTATCCGTACGATCAAAATAATGAAGATTTCCTAAGTTGCTGCCAATTTTACTAATGTATGGAAAACTTTTCGAGTAAATATTTCCGTTATTATTTGTATCAGATAACTCTCCACGAAAATCTACAACTTGACTGGCAGAATGAATTGTCATCGTTTCATTGCCACCATAAAAAATCAGTTCGCTGCTTTCATCATTATTTTTCACTTCATCTGGGGATTGAAAGAAAGCATTTCGAAAAAGTGTGTACGGTTGTTGCGATAAAATATAACTGTATTTTTTTAACTTGATTGGTGATTCTGTATCATATTGATGAGCAATCACAGATGTTTTTTTAGACATTTTAGTCCATTTATTTTCATCAAAAGATAACTCTTTTTTGATGTCTTCCCAATTTAAAGAAAGGTTAGCTTCATAAATCGTTTGATGAACAAAATCCAAGAAACGAATTTTTTTATTTTTTTCATCAAACTGAATACAAGTAAAAGAAATCATCTCTGTATCATCAGATAGATTACTTACATCTAAGTTCAACCCAAATGCTTGGATATATTCTTGTAACAAAAATGGTGCTAGATAAGTTAACTCAAAGCCTTCCGAAAGTTCCTTTTTCTGATCAAATTCAGTTTTATCTCCTGTAACCACTTCTGAAAGCTTACCAAAACGAGCTTTACCGATTACTGTTTGCAGGCGCGAAACTAAGTTTTCACTATTTGTTTCTTGGATATTTTCTCCTTGGACCCACGTCACGTGTAGTGGTAAAAAAATTTCTGAAGATTTTCGATTTGATTGTGATTCAGTCATCACTTGTGAACTCGTTTCGTCAACATTCACTGTTTCTTTTCCAGCAGGACTTAGCCAGATGACATAGGAGAAATATAAACTCAGTGCAACCATCAAAACTAGTCCAATCCGGATGATTTTCCCTGAAATTTTCATTCCCACCAGTCCTCCTCATATGGTTCATATGGTAATGAAATATAGAAAGTCGAACCTTGACCTTCTTTACTTTCTGCCCAAATGGCGCCTCGGTGTGCCTTAACTACTTCACGCGAAATCGCTAAGCCAAGACCTGTTCCGCCTTGAGCACGTGCCCGAGCTTTGTCTACACGATAAAAACGCTCGAATACTCGAGTCAAATCTTTTTTAGGGATACCTAGCCCCTGGTCAGTTATGCTTAGAATAACGTTATTATGTGTTTCTAACAAACGGCAAGTAATCGTTCCTCCATCAGGAGAATATTTAATAGCGTTATTCATGATATTGTCGATTACTTGTATGATTTTGTCAGTATCTATTTCAACCCAGAGATCTCGTTGGGTAAATTCACGGCGAATCGCATATTTTTTTTCTTGATTACCAACCATCATATCGAAACGATCAAGTACAAAATTGATTAGCTCATTAAAATTGACGTATTCTAATTGCAGCTGTGTGTTTCCCGTGTCCATTCGAGAAAGATTCAATAAGTCATTGATCATCCGAATCATTCGGTCTGTTTCATCTAAAGTGACCTTCAAAAAGTTCGGTGCAATTTCTTCGTCTTGCCACGCGCCTTCGCTCAACGCTTCAATATAGCTACGCATACTTGTTAACGGTGTGCGTAGTTCATGGGAAACATTGGAAACAAACTCACGACGTTCACGTTCTGTTTTTTCTTGCTCAGTTACATCATGTAAGACAGCTACCAGACCACTAATAAAGCCTGATTCACGACGAATCATGGAGAAATCAACGCGTAAAATCATTTGGTCACTTTCAGTGGAGCCTGTTGAACGATCGAGAACCATTTCATCTGGATTCTCTAATAATTTACGCAACGTATATTCTTCTTCGATGTCAAGCAAGGTCAAAATAGACTGACCAATTGCCTCTTCATTTTTAATATCTAACAACGATAAAGCCATATCGTTAATCGTAATGACTTTTCCTCGACGATCGGTTGCAATGACCCCATCCGTCATATGCGAAAGGACACTATCCAACCGATTTCGTTCAGCTTCCATCGTATCTTGTGCTTCTTCGATTCGTTCAGCCAACTGGTTAAAAGTATCTGCCAATTGCCCCAATTCATCTTGTCCATGGACTTTTACTTTTCGACTATAGTCACCCCGCGCAATGCGGATAGCTTGTTCGCGCATTTCGCCAATTGGTTGTGTAATCGAACGTGCAACTAAGACCGACACAATCATGGAAATGAATGCCGCAATCAGAGAAGCCGTGAAAAAGATAATCGCTGTGTTACTAATTTCTGAGTACTTTTGTTCAATATCACTTTTGACGTAAAGAGCCCCGATGACGGCATCGCCGGTCGGGGACAGAATAGGCTGAACATTAATATTTACCCGCTTGTCATCTGAATCAAGTGCGACATAACGTTTAGTAGTAAAATCATCAACGGCTACATAATCATTTTTCTTACCGATAGAACTTTGTTCACTTACATCCGTTGTCCCCCGAATGATCCCTTTTTCGTCAACCACACGAATTTCGATAATATCACTTGAAGCACTATTTTCGATAAAACGTTTGATATTCGCATTGACCTCATCTGGATCTGCCGTATCTTTTCGACTAAGCTCAGGGCTAATTGTTGAAGCTAATGAGACAACTGTCTGATTCATATCTTTGATAAAAGTGTTGATCGTGGAGCGCTCCAAACCACGTATAAAATACGCACCAATAATTTCAATCGAAATCAATAAAATCAAAATAAATGTAATGGCGATTTTAAAATTGACTGATCGAAAAAAGCGGACCTTTTTCTTCATTGATTACTCCTGTTCTGGGTTACGCAAGTAGTAACCGACGCCACGACGCGTAACTAAATAGTTCGGGTGACTTGGATTATCTTCGATTTTTTCGCGCAAACGACGTACAGTAACATCAACTGTTCGGACATCACCAAAATAGTCGTAACCCCAAACAGTCTGTAGTAAATGCTCACGTGTCATTACTTGTCCAATATGTTTTGCTAGATAGAAAAGCAACTCAAACTCACGATGTGTCAACTCAATTGTTTCGCCACGTTTCGTTACCATGTAAGCATCTGGATGGATTGTTAGATCACCAATTGTTAGTTCTGATGGTGTTACCTCTTCCACTTCTTTTGCAGCTGCTGCGCCACGACGTAAATTGGCTTTGACACGAGCTACCAATTCTCGATTCGAAAACGGTTTTGTCACGTAGTCATCCGCACCAAGTTCTAATCCTAAAACTTTATCAATTTCAGAATCTTTTGCAGTTACCATGATGATCGGCATGTCATAAGTTTTACGAACTTCTCGTGCTACTTCTAGCCCATCCATTTTTGGCAACATCAAATCTAATAAAATCAAATCAGGTACTACCTCTTCGACTTTTTCTAAGGCTTCTTCGCCATCGTACGCAGTGTAAACATCGTAACCTTCTTTTGTTAAATTAAACTTAACGATATCCGAAATCGGCTTTTCGTCATCGACAACTAAAATTTTTTTCATAAAGAGCCACCTCTTTTTTATTATTGTCATACCTTTTCATTATACCGTATTTCGAGATTTGTTTCATCCTTGCTTTTGAAATGAAATGGAAACTTAAAAAGGTTGTGGCGCAAAGCGTTTAGCTTCGAAAAAATAATGAGCAACTGACAAAAATAGCTTTTCATATTTTTAAGAAAAGAGGGCTTATTACCGAAGAAGCTACTTTGGGAACACCGTGAATAAAGGGTGTGGCACAAAGCGTTCAAGCCCACAAAAAAACAAAGAACAAAAACACAAAATAGTTTCCTATTTTTGTGGTAACTGTTCCTTATTTTAAATAAATTGATTTTGATATCATATAAAAAGAATTAAATATAAATTACTCTTTCAAAAAATGAATCATTTCCCCAATTTTTTATCTCTTGAATATACACTTTAAGTGCAACAGTTGATTACAAAAAAAGACTCATAGCTAAAATCCAGTTAAAATAGGTTTGTCTAGAACACTATTTGAAAGGAAGATAGCTATGAGCCACTATAACCACCTTACAATACTCGAGCGAGAAAACATATTTTTATTCTTCAATCAAGGAAAGTCTATACGTTCCATTGCTTCTCTTATGAAGCGTAGCCCTTCTACAATATCGAGAGAACTTAAACGTAATACAAAAAATACTACGTATTCTCCTGTGCTTGCTCAAACTATATATTCTTATAGAAAACAGAACTGTGGGCGAAAATTACTCTTGTCTAACAACAGGGTCTGGACTATCGTTCGAAGATTATTTGTAGAAGAACAATGGTCTCCTGAAGAAATTTCTCATCGTTTAAAAAGTGAACGAACTGGTATTGCTATAAGCTACACGACAATTTATCGTGGTATTTATAATGGACTTTTTGAAACAGAGCCTCTAAGCCATGGAAATCGAGGATTGATTCGTTCACTTAGACGCCGCGGAAAAACAAGACATGCCAAACATCATGTTGAGAGAAGAGGAAAAATTGAGAAGAAACTATCCCTATTTGTTAAGGACACGTTCATTGAATTATTTTCCTCTATCCATCCTAGTCGAGTGAAATCAATCACTCCTGATCGTGGAAAAGAGTTTTCAAAACATTCAGAAATCACGAAAGCTCTTAATGGTGTTCCTTTCTATTTTCCTGATCCGCATGCGCCTTGGCAACGAGGGACAAATGAGAACACCAATGGTTTACTCAGAGAGTATTTACCAAAAAATAAAGAGATGGATAGTGTTACTGATGAAGCAATTGATCAATATATTCTTAAATTAAATTTACGGTCAAGAAAATATTTACACTGGAAAACACCCTACGAAATATTTTTTGGAGTAACGCTGCACTTAATTTGACAATTCAAGCTACTAAAAAAAGCCAGAACATTTCTGTCCTGACTTTTCTTTTAAGAAGGCTTAAGCTTCTACGCTATCGTTTTCAGTATTTAATAGATATTTTGCAACAAGTGCTGCAAGAATCCCACCTACGATTGGCGCAACGATAAATACCCAAACTTGTTCTAACGCTTGACCACCAACTAAAACAGCTGGTGCTAAACTACGTGCTGGGTTAGCTGACATTCCTGTTAATGGAATCCCAACGAAGTGAATCAATGTTAATGACAAACCAATCACTAGACCAGCTAAGCTGCTGTTTCCTTTTGTTTGGCTGGTAACAGTCATGATAACTAATACAAAGATAAAAGTTAAAATAATTTCAACTGATAATGCACCTACTGTACCCATTTCAAAAACATTTTGTCCTAAGTTTTCAACACTTTTACCTGCTGAGTCAAGCAAACCAGATAATGTTAATGAAGCTGCAAATGCCCCAACAACTTGACCTACGATATAATAAACTAATTCAGTAACTGAAATTCTTTTATTCATCCACATTGCAATCGAAACAGCTGGATTCAAATGAGCGCCAGACACAGTACCAATACTGTAAGCTGCTGCAACAATTGTTAAACCAAATGCTAACGCGATGCCAGCAATCCCAACAATCCCTTCTGCTCCTCCGCCTAGTACAGCTGCGCCAGTCCCAACAAAGACTAGAATATAAGTGCCAATAAATTCTGCGATACCTTTTTTCATAAAAAAATACATCCCCTCTCCTTGCAATTATATCATTTTCTTGAAAATTTCCAAGGATTTACATTTCTGAGACATATTTTTCAATCAGGCTCCCAAAATTTGAACACCTACACCTAATAAACCAGGTCCAGTATGAACTACGAGAGCCGGTGAAATTTGGCCAAAATACATTTGTTGCACTTGTGGAAACTCTTGGCGCAACCTTGCTTCCATTGCATGTGCTTCCTCTTCCGCAGCTCCATGTGCGACAGCCAAATTGAAAACTTTTGCATCTCCTACTCGCTCTTTAATTAACGCTACAGTTTTATCCAGACTTTTTTTGCGACCTCTGGCTTTAGCAACCGTGTAATAGATTCCTTCCTCGTTACATGAAATGATTGGATTCAATTTCAAAGCTGTTCCTAAAATGGATGCAACTAAACCAATTCGACCACCTTTTTGTAAGTATTCAAGTGTCGCTACATTGAAAAACACTTTCGTTTGCTTCACTAGAGTTTCCAATTTGTTAATCAATGTTTGCCAGTTCACTCCCTCTTCAAGCCATTTTGCTGCCTGAATAGCTGAGAAACCCGCACCAATTCCAATATTTTTTGTATCAAGGATATACGTTTCTAACGCCGTTTGTTGTTCAGCAATCAATCGCACAACATTATAGGTGCCAGATAAGCCACTAGAAATTGTAATTGCTAGCACTTTTTCGTACCCATCTGCTTTGATTTGATCAAAAATAGCAGTAATCGTTTCACCATCAGGTAGTGAAGTTCCTGGAATTTCTGTTGGTAACTTTTCATAAATCTCTTCTGGGGTAATGTCTACCTTATCAATATATTCACGATCTGAATAAATAATTTTCAAAGGAATCATATACATCTGATATTGTTCCATCAATTCTGCCGGAACATCTGTACCTGAATCGACTAAAATTGCAATTTTTTCTTTATTCATTTGATTTCTCCCCTTTTAGATAATCTGTTTCTAACATAATTGTTTTTTCTGCAAGTAATTTTAAGGCAAAAGATAATGTCGCCGTTTTGACAGCAATCATTTCGACTGCCATTGTTTGATTTAAAATGAGTGGTGCTTGCTCTTTTCCTTGTGCTTGTTGACTGATTAAATGAATCGCTGCTTCTTGTTCTTCACAAAATAAATTATAGGCTTCACGAATACCAATCACTTTTCCTTGAAACAAAATTCCATCTTTGATTTCTGGAATCGTCAAAACTTGTTTCAAAGTTGTAATCGCGATTAAAAAAGCAACATGTCGCTTATTGTAACGTTTTTTGATTGGCGCTGGAATCAAGCCTTTCTTGACGTAATTATTGACCATTGAGGACGTCAATAATGGATGCTTTTCGCCTTGGATAATCGGTGATAGATAACGATCAATCAGAGTGATTACCTGATCCATGTATAATTCTAAATCGGGTAATTCTTCCCAACGCGGCAAACGAAAGGTTTCAATATCTGTTCCCCACGCAACTAATTGTTCACGCATTTTTTCCATTAGTTCGTCTCCTTTTCTAATTTCATCCACATCATATCAAAGTTATCAAAAACATTCAATCTAGTTTTTAAAACTAGATACTTTCTTAATTTTCATTACACAAAAAATTTGAACAACGTGAACCATCGTCTCGAACAGCAAAAATGATTGACCCAAAATCCTTTTCAGAATTTTAGGTCAATCATTTTTATTAATATAGAAAACTTCTAGCCGGACTTCATTGATACTTTCACCAAAATGCGCGAAGAAAGAACATTTTTTTACAAAATATATTTTTAACAGTTGTACATTAAGCACAGTAAATGTATCCGATTTTCATCTATATTAAGCAAATGGACTTTTTGTGATCTACCCGCTTCCTCTAAACACGTTTATAAATTAACAAACATGTTCACAACTCAAGGAAACCCCTTACAATTTCAAGCCCAATATTTATACTAAGAAATGAAGAAACAGTGGCCACCTCGTTCTTCTACTCAAAGATCGATTTTAACGCTTCACTAAGTAATTGTTCGAATTGATTTAATGCTGTTCCAAAGAAAAGATTAGGTTGATATTCTGACAAAACCTGTGCTGTATATGTCTCTGTACTAATTGTTAACGTTGCTAACTGTCCAATTCGAGAATTTTTTTCGCCAACAAAGGCAATTACATCGATTCGATGATTTTTTGCCATTTCTGCAAGTTCTGTTAAACGAAAAGTATCGCCAGAATTCGAAATAATAATAATCAGAACATCTTTTTCAACATTTTCGCGAAGAAATTCTAAGTGACTGTTAGCTGTTGCACGAAATCCATAAAGATTAAATGTTTCAGAAAAATGATTGGCGATATTTTGAGAAAAACCTGATCCTAAAATCATGATTCTTTTTTCGCGATAGGCGGATAGCAAGTGGACGAACGTATCTCTGTCGGCACTTGAGAAAGTACTTGAGAAATTGTTTGAAGACTGCTTGTTTCCATAAGCAAAAACTAGTTCACTATAACCAGAATAACCAATCTTTTTTGCCATATTAACAATCGTTGCAGTTGAGACATACGTTTCTTTTGCTACGTCACGAATACCTAAATTTTTTAATGTTTCACGGTTTTTATCCATAAATCGCAAAACAGCAGCTTCTGAATCATTCAACTGATATTTTTCAATTAGCGTTTCCGTATTCAACAGGTTCACCTCAAATTCAATTCTTTAGTTAGGAGTATTATATTATGACAGAAAAACAGTTTATTCAAGACCCTTGGGCGAAAATGGTTACTAGAAATGGTTTGCGAGGGGACGAAGTTATTTCCGCGTTACAAAAATCTATTCGTAGAGGAAAAGAAAAAGAAGCCTGCGAATTTGCCTATGAGATGTACATCACTTCACCGCAATTTGAAGAAAAATTATGGCGTCGATTATTAGCTATCAGTGTGGAAGATGTTGGAATGGGAAATTCAATGGCTGCAATCATGATTAATAACTTGAACATGATGCGTAAAGAGTTTCAATATAATGAATCAGATCGTGCAATGTTTTTCTTTCATGCCATTCGTTACTTGTGCGAGTCAGAAAAAGATCGTTCATCTGATTTACTCAAAAATATTGTGATAAAGAGTTTTGCCATGGGTTATGTACCTGAAATTCCAGACATCGCACTCGACAAGCATACGACTCGTGGCCAAGAAATGGGACGAGGTTCAGAACATTTCTTACATGAAGCCAGTAAAGTGGTTCCACAAGCAAAAGTAACTAACAACTACAAAGAACAATATGAAGCAATCATAGAGAAATATGATCCAACGCACGTGGTTCCAAGTACCTTTGTTTTTAATCCTTGGCAAGTATAAGGGGGAAATGTTATGGAAAATTCTACGATCATTACAAAACTCAACGACATGCTTAGCCCTATCGCTGCAAAAATTGGGAATCAGCGACATCTTAAAGCAATTTCTAGTGGTATGATGTTTGGTTTACCGTTTATTGTAATTGGTTCTTTTTTTCTGATTTTTGCTAACCCACCTATCAACTTAGATCAATATACTCCCGAAACAGCCAATTTTTTTCTGAAATTTATGGCAGGCTGGAAGGATTTCGCAGTTGCAAATTATGATTTGATTACTGCACCGTACAATTTAACTATGGGACTTATCGGACTAATTAGTGTTTTTGGGATTGCTTTTTCTCTTGCTAGTGAATACAAAATCAATCCATCTATGAACGGTATGGTCGCAACAGTTATTTTTCTAATGGTATGCACACCTGTGACAGACGGAACGATAAATTTAAATTATTTAGGAACAAATGGATTATTTGTGGCTATTATCATTGGACTTCTGGTTGTTGAAATCAATCGATTATTTGAAGTAAAAGATATTAAATTAAAATTACCAGATACCGTACCACCCATGGTAGCAACCTTTATCAACACCTTGGTCCCGCTATTGACGAATATCATTCTTTTTTATGGAATTAACTTACTCTTCTTGAGTACAACTAAAAAGATTTTCCCAGAAACAATTATGAGCGTGCTAACACCTGCAACTGACATTGCTGGGAGTCTTGGCGGGTTCCTGTTAATAGTTACTTTAGGAAATATCTTATGGTTATTTGGAATTAACGGTTCATCAATTATTTTTCCAATCGTCTTTACTTTGGGGATGGCACAAACTGGACTGAATGCCGAGCAAATGTCTAATGGCGAAACGATGACCCATCTTATGAATCTACAAATGTTCCGCATCTCTGTTTTAGGTGGTGCTGGCGGAACACTTGGTTTAGTCATTTTAATGATGCGTAGCAAAGTTTCAGAATATCGTACGATTGGAAAACTATCGATTATTCCTGGAATTTGTTCCATAAATGAACCAATTATTTTCGGTTTACCCATTGTTTTCAATCCAATTTTGGCAATTCCATTTTTAGTTACGCCAATCGTCTCTTTATTACTAACCTATTTTGCTCAAAAACTGGGATTGATTGGTCTAGGATTTATCGTAGATCCGTCCTTCACACCGTTTTTTGCACAGGCGTATCTTTCAAGTATGGATTGGCGAAATATTGTCTTTTGTCTCGTACTAATTCTTATCAGTGCTGTCATCTATTACCCATTTTTCAAAGTGATGGAAAATAACAAGACGAAACTGGTGAATGAAGAATAATAAACAACTTTGTTTACCCGATTTGCTTAACCCTAAAAGATTTCTTTGTATCTTTTGAAATCGAAAATTTATTATGAATTTTACGAGCTATCCTTCCAAACATTCTTTTGAGAGAGGATAGCTCGTGTCACAAAATGAATAACTGCCTTTTTTAGCGTAACTGCTGATGCTGCAGACAAAATGATCTAAGTTTAGGATCTACTGAAGATTAGCATGCCTCAGCTATACTGTTAATTTTGCTAAAATAAGTTTAAAAAAAACTAGCAAATTGGCAGTAATAGTCCAGACTCTTGCTTATTTTCCACAAAAAAAACAAGCACGCCAGCCAAAGCATGCTTGTTTTTATTATCGTTAAGAAATAAGAGGCCCGCCGAAAAATCGGCGGGAAAGGAGTAAAAATGAAAAAGTGTTAGGGTTCGTTCTTTTATTAAGAACTTTCTTTTGTTGGTATGCTTATATAATAGCCAGAAATTATGAATAAACTATGAAAAAAATTCTCTAACCTTGTAAACTTTTCTTTGATTTTTTTCTATGTCTTCTTGCATTTTAAAACGCTTAGTGCTAATATTATTAAGTACTTTTGGTACGGGCCGTTAGCTCAGTTGGTAGAGCAGCTGACTCTTAATCAGCGGGTCGCGGGTTCGAGCCCCTCACGGCCCATTGGGTGCCAAACCCACGAGAATGGTAGTTTGTCGGCGTCTTCGGACGTTTGGAAGACAGACTGCGCATTCTCTTTTTTTGTTTTCGAGCATAAAAATCAGATAAGCTACTTACTTTTTTCAACTTAATACTACGAAAAGAATCTAATTCATTAAAACTTCTATTCCTAATTTTCTGCTTATCCTTCCTCATTTTCGCTTTAACTGCTATTCTCATTTTCCAAATAAATACATATTTATAGTAGAAACACCCTGTTCAGCGTTATATTTCTAGCTAATGAAATGACTCTTAATCATCGATCTCAATAAGTATTGATATTTTTCACAGGCCGTTACTAAAGCAATTGTCTTCCAGCGGTTTTCTACTAATTTAAACTGAGTATAGGATAAGAAGATGCGGCATTGATTTAGCGCTCAATTGGTTAATTCTTTTCGTTCCCCAAAAGACTTACCTTCATTTGAATCACTACTGTTTTAAACTAGTTGTTCCTTTTCTTTTTCAGCAGACAGCGTAACGTTTGCTTTCCATTAATAACTCATTTAAGCTTTGAAGTATGAAATACAGACTGTCGCTTTGTCAGCTGTTCGTTGTCACGTAGGCATCCACTTTAAGTAACTCAAACTAGATTTTACTCTGCAGAAAAACCTTTAGGAGGAACCAACATGGACATCTATTTAACCTTTACTAATCAAGCAAAAGAAGTAATCCATTTTTACGAAGAAATCTTCTCAGTGACTTGTACCGACCTGACAACTTTTGGAGATATGCCTAGTTCACCTGATTTTTCTATCCCGGAAGAACAGAAACAGCTTGTTTTAAATGCTAGTCTGATGATTTATGGAACACGAGTTATGTTTTCTGACACACCAGAAGGAATGTCCGCTCCTGTTGTTAACGGTAATAATGTAGCTTTAGTCATTCAGACAACAACCCCAGCAGAAACCAAGCAGCTTTTCCAACAATTAAGTGAGGCCGGAGAAGTCACTATGCCTTTAGAGCCCACCTTTTGGGCAAAACTTTATGGAACATTCACCGACCGCTACGGAATTAACTGGATGGTCAATCTTCCATTAGAGGAGGACTAGTCCATCCATCCATTCAACTAGGTAACTTTCTCTTTGTACGGCAAAAATAACAAAAAGGAGTACAGCCAGACTGGCTGTACTCCTTTTTTGATAAACTCACAAACCAACTTCTGTTAAGCTTTCCAGCTAGCTACCTTGTCTTGGTTATTTTCAATCCAAGTTTTAGCAGCTTCTTGTGGATCTTTTCCATTGTTGATTTCTAGCATAACTTCTTCCATATCTTCTTTGGTCCAATTAAATTGGTCCAATACTTTATATGCTTCAGCTTGATCCTCTTTCAATCCTTTACGAACCATTGTATGGATCTGTTCTTCACTACCCATTCCATTTTTAGGATCTTCTAAATATTTCAACTCATATTTTGCGAACATCCAGTGAGGTGACCACCCAGTGATTACAATAGGTTCTTGCTTTTTAATTGCTTGCCCTAGTGCAACGGTCATTGCCCCTGACGAAGATGTTTCGACTGTCCAGTCCGCTAGATTATCATACGTATTGATTGTATTTTCTGCGGCGTTGACTACACCAGCACCGGGTTCGATCCCAATGATTTTTTTATTTGCTTGATTCGTTAAATCAGCAATTGAATCAACATCCATATAGTCTGGAACAACTAAACCAACTTTTGCGCCTTTTAAATTTGCTCCTAGATCAACGATTTGATCTTTATATTGAGCGTATTGAGAACCATGTGTTTTTGGCAACCAAGCAGAAACCATTCCATCTGATTCACCTTTTGCAATTGATTCCCACATGATTGAATTATCGAGGGGCGTCATCGTCACATCATACCCCATTTGACGTAGCACTTCGCCAACTACATTCGTTGATGCTACTTCTGTATCCCATTCGACATAAGATAAGTTGATTTTTTTCGTTTCTTTACTTGAAAAGACGCTACCGATACCTAATGCACCCAGCAAGATAACTGCTGTTGCAATAATGATGGCTCCACGACGTTTTTTACTTTTAGCTCCTGCTACATCACTTACTTTTTTGGTACGTGGTTGATTCAAGTGTTGTGTGAAACGGTCAATGATAATCGCCAAAATAACTAAAGCAACACCATTAACGAATCCATTCCCAACTTGCGCTCGTTGTAAAGCAGACAGTACTCCACGACCCAGCCCAGGTGCACCAATCATTGAAGCAATAACAACCATAGATAATGAAAGCATCGTTGTTTGGTTGATCCCAGCCATAATAGTATTTTTTGCTAAAGGTAATTCTAGTTTAAATAATTTTTGCCAACCTGTGCTCCCAAATGAATCCGATGCTTCTACTAACTCTTTCGGTACTTGGCGAATGCCTAAATTCGTAAAACGAACAGTTGGCGGTAAAGCAAAAATAACGGAAGCGAACACACCAGGTACCATTCCAATTCCGAAAAAGGCAACTGCTGGAATTAAATAAACAAAACCAGGCATTGTTTGCATAAAGTCAAGAATCGGTTTGATTACACTCTGTGCTTTATCACTTTTTGCCATCAAGATTCCTAAAGGCACGCCAATGATAATTGAAATCACACTTGATAATAAAACAAGAGTAACTGTGTTCATCAAATCAGTCCATAAACCTTGATTATAGATAAACCATAAACCAATCAGTGTAAATAAAGTCAAACCTAGACGTTTTTTAGAAATAAAGAAAGCTACTATTGTTAATAGTAAAATGAAAATTGGTGCTGGTATAACCAACAAAATGTTTGTTATACCAGTCATGATTGCTTGCCCGATTGTCTGTAGGAAAGAAAACAAGCCAGAGAATGTCGTTGTGAACCATTCCGTCATTGTTTCGACCCAATCAGCAACGGGAATTTGATAGTTTAATAAATTATTCATGTTCACTCACCTCACTTGTTTCTGCCAACGCTTCAATCACACTTCCACGAATGACGACTCCTCGTAGCTTGCCATTATCAACAACTGCTAGTGGTGTTGGTGAATCATAAATGATATTAAAAATATCATTGACTAGCATATCTTTATCAATTGTTGTCACATTTTCATCTAAGAAATCAGTCAACGGTCGTTTTTGACGACGAGCTTCCAAAGCATTTTCAGCTGTAATGATTCCTTTCAAGTGACGCTTTTTATCCACGGCCATCAGCATACTTACTTCTTCGCTACGCATGCGTGTCAATGCGACATTTGGTCCATCCACTTCAATATTTGTTGTTAAAGCTGGCACCATGATGTTTTGGGCGGTTAAGACTTTCGAACGATCGACTTCTTCCACGAATTCACGGACATATTCATTCGCAGGGTTTGTCAAAATTTCTTCTCCTGTTCCGATCTGCATAATTTCTCCGTCTTTCATTAGTGCAATTCGATCCCCAATGCGTAAAGCTTCATTTAAATCATGAGTGATAAAAATAATTGTTTTTTGAACAGAAGCTTGTAATTCAAGTAGCTCATCTTGCATCTCACGACGAATCAATGGATCCAACGCAGAAAAAGCCTCGTCCATCAACAAAATTTCCGGATCATTTGCTAGCGCTCGTGCTAGACCGACGCGTTGCTGCATCCCGCCAGATAATTGGTTGGGGTATTGATCTTTAAATGAAAGTAAGCCAGAATTTTCTAACGCTTGTTCCGCTTTCTTCTGACGCTCTTCTTTAGGTACGCCACGTACTTCTAATCCATACTCCGTGTTTTCTAAAATTGTTCGTTGTGGAAACAACCCAAAGTTTTGAAAAACCATGTTGATTTTATGACGACGAACTTCACGTAATTCTTCTTTATTTAATTGGGATACATCTTCCCCATCAATATAAATATTTCCAGCTGTTGGCTCAATCAGACGATTCAATAATCGAATCAATGTGGACTTTCCACTTCCTGAAAGTCCCATGATGACGAAAATTTCGCCTTCTTTCACATCGAAATTAACATCATATACGCCAACTGTTGCACCAGTTTTCTTTAAAATTTCTGTTTTTGGTTGATGCTGTTGCATCATTTCTAATGCGGTTTGTGTCTTTTTACCAAAAATCTTTGTTAATTTTTTTACTTCAACTTTTGTCAAACCAATTCTCCTTTTTTTCGCAAGTTTCAAATTTTTTTCATGAAAAAAGTGACCACACAATAGTAACATCATGTAGTCACTTTGTCAAAAAAGAAAAAAAGAGCGAACAATCGCTTGTCCGCTCTGCGTTTTACTCAATTTTTATTCTTCTGGATAGAAAAAATTCATCATTCGTTGCAAGGTATATTCGTTTCCAATAAAGTGAACCGTATCACCTTCGCTAAATTTTGCATACGGCCCCGGGGAAACAAGTAGCTCTTCTTCATGCGAGATAGCAATGACTGTCGCACCAGTGACTTGCCAAATGTTTAATTCACTAATTGATTGATCCAAATGTTCCGCATTTTTGCTTAATTGCAGTTCAAACGGTAACAATGGATTCATTTTGTGGATGCGTTTTGTTTGGTTAACTAATTGATCCAGAAGTTGCGAAAAGTGATCCAACTCTTCTTTTTGTTTCTCAACACTAGCCATAATATCTGCTTTCGTTTCCTGAATGGATTGTACATCTTGATACTGTAATAAAAATTCTTTCGCTTTTTCTTTGGAAGCGACAAATGCACCACTACCATGACGAACTTCCATAATTCCCAAATCGACTAAAACATTGATTGCTTTACGTGTCGTTTCTGGTGAAGCATTATATGTGCTTGCTAAGGTTGAACGGGCATGGATTTTTTCGCCAACTTTGTAACGATTTTCCACAATTCGCTCCGCTAAGTCCACTGCAATTTGCTGGTAACGTGGACGAACAACTTTTTTCTTTTCCGCCATAGCTTATTCCTCTTCCCTTTCAAATCTTGTCAAAATCATCTTACTATGCTCCGTTAAAATAAGCAAAAAAAGCTGAAGTAAAGTGTTGCTCTTACCTCAGCTTTTTATTCGTTCTTACTCAATTTTCTTATTTTTCAGTGTTTGATGCTTTTTTCACTGGACAAGTAGTATGACAATCATCACAATTCTTGCCTTTCTTCACGCGAGAATAAACAATATATCCTGCACTTCCAAAAATCAACACACTTAATAAAAATGTTGCCATCTTACCTTTCTCCTTCCAATGAAAGTGACACAACTGATTCTTTTCGTACCATCGGTTTTTTTATGATGCCATACACTAAAGCAATCAATACTAAGCCAGCTAAATAAGTCATGATTGACAAGTTGCCACCTTCAAAGATCACATGCCCAATTTGATAAATGATAAAGCTGACTAAGTAAGCTAAACCACACTGATAGCCAATCGCAATCCAAGTCCATTTTTTCGAACCCATTTCGCGATGAATTGCACCAATTGCAGCAAAACATGGCGCACACAACAAATTAAATGCAAGCAATGAATAGGCAGCAACTGGTGTATACGTTCCACGGAGCACTTGCCAGATTTCTTGTCCATTTTCGGAAACTTCTGCATTTCCAAACAGAATTCCAAATGTTCCAATCACATTTTCTTTTGCCACTAATCCAGTAATCGTTGCAACGGCACCTTGCCAGTTTCCCCAGCCAAGTGGCTGAAAAACAGGTGCAATGATTCTTCCAAGCCAAGCTAAAATACTGTGGGTTTCTGCTACTGATTGACCACGGAAATTGTAAGAAGATAAAAACCAAACAGCAATACTTGAAACAAAAATAATTGTTCCTGCTTTTTTCACAAATGATTTACAACGATCATACGTTTGTCGTAAAATCGTCTGAGGTTGTGGAAAATGATACATTGGCAACTCCATAATAAACGGAGCTGTTTCACCAGCAAATAAGCGCGTTTTTTTCAACGCAATCCCAGATAAAATAATGGCACTCATTCCTAAAAAGTAGGCAGACGGTGCCACCCATGAAGAACGTGGGAAAAAAGCACCTGCGATCAATGCAATAATTGGTAATTTTGCGGAACAAGGCATGAATGTCGTGACCATAATCGTTAAACGACGATCTTGTTCATTTTCAATTGTTCGGCTCGCCATCACGCCCGGCACACCACAACCCGTTGCAATCAGCATCGGAATGAACGATTTTCCTGACAAGCCAAATTTGCGGAATAAACGGTCCATCACAAAAGCAATCCGTGCCATGTACCCACAATCTTCCAAAAAACTTAAACAGAGAAACAGAACCATCAGTTGCGGTAAAAAGCCTAACACTGCACCAACACCAGCAATGATTCCATTTAAGATAAGTTGCTGCATCCAGTCCGCGACTTGAGCGGCCTGTAACCAGCTTCCAACCGTTTCCGGTACCCATGAGCCAAAGAACGTATCATTGATCCAGTCCGTTCCCATCGTTCCAATTGTTTGAATGGCTAAATAATAGATAAACCACATCACTAACGCAAAGATTGGTAACGCCAACCAGCGATTCGTTACGATGCGATCAATTTTGTCACTTAACGAATATTGGAAAGAATCAACAGTTACCACACTCAAAGCTGTTAGTTGTGTGATAAATTCATATCTTTCATTGACTAGAATAGTTTCACTTTCTTCTGCAAAAATTTTTTCTGTTAACTGAATCAACTCTTCAATTTCTTTTGTTTGTTGCGTTGTTAGCTCTAATTCAGAACTAGCTAATGTTTCTCGTTCAAAGTACTTTAGAGCATACCAACGCTGATTTTTTATTGTGAAATCAAAATGCAAGACATCTTCAATTTCATTTAATGCTGCTTCCAATCGTGGATCGTATTCGCATGGTTCTGGTACGGTAAAGGTTTCTTGATTGGTTAACAACTTTGAGACACGTTCAAGTCCTTGGTTTTTGACAACGCTCATTGGAATAACTGGCACGCCTAACCCATAAGACAATTTATCAAGGTTGATTGTCTTTCCTTCTTTTTTGACCACATCCATCATGTTTAAGCAGACAACAACCGGAATACCTAAATCAAGTAACTGCGTAGTGAGATAAAGGTTTCTTTCCAAATTAGTCGCATCTACGATATTCAACACAACATCTGGGCGTTCATGAATCAAATATTCTCTAGCAACCATTTCTTCAGGTGTATATGGAGAGAGAGAATAAATGCCGGGTAAATCTTGAATGTGGATTGCTGGATGTTTTTTTAGGTTACCTGATTTTTTTTCGACTGTAACCCCTGGCCAATTTCCAACATATTGATTGGCTCCCGTCAACGCATTGAATAAACTCGTCTTCCCACTGTTGGGATTACCAACTAACGCAACTTCAATACTCATTCACTTCGCTCCTTTTGAACAAGAATCAATTCAGCTTCTTTTTTTCGCAATGTTAATTCATATCCACGTAAAGTAATCTCGATTGGATCGCCTAACGGTGCTAACTTTCGAATCGCTACTCGAACATTTTTCGTCACGCCCATATCCATTAAGCGTCGTTTCACCGCACCTTGTCCATGAAGAGCTACCACTGTCGCGCTTTCGCCAACAGTCAGCTGATCAAGAGATGTCCAGCTTTCTGCTATAGAATCTGGCTTCTTCACAAAAATCTGTGCTAGTAATTCTCGATTTACAGCAATTCGATTGTTCTTTAATAGAAGAATTGCGTTTTCCCCTGACAAATTCACAACCACAATTTTGGTTCCTGGGATGATTCCTAAATTTTGCAAATGATTTTTGACAGACTCTTTTGTCTGGATTTTGACAATTTGGTAAACTAAATTCTGTTTTGCTTGTGCTAAAGTTTCCATCCGAAATCCTTTCTTGTGAAAAAAATCATGTGGGGAAATGATTTCATTCCTTTTTGTTTCTATTTATTTTTGTTGAACAGAACAACGATTGATAATCATTCTCAACAAGAATAACTCCATCAATTGAGAAAGTCAATTAGCATTGTGAAAGATTACACTTTTGTTATAGATTCTTTTAATTTGATGAGAAAAAAAATCTTTTTAAGTGGTTATCCACAGCTTATTTTTACTTAATTATGGGATTTCCCTTACTGATACTTGCTTTCAATTGTTTTTCAAAAAACACAAAACTTAGTATTCCACAGTTTCCACAACACAATATATAGTGTTTCCTGTTTGACTTTTTTACTAAGAGTTTTATACTATTGATTATAGATAACGATGAAATGTGTTACGAGGAGGCACAAACGATGAACGTAAAAATTTTTTCTAAAAACAACTGTATGCAATGTAAAATGGTCAAACGTTTTTTAGCTGATAACGAAATTGATTTTGAAGAAGTAAATATTGACGAAAAACCAGAAGCAATTGATTGGTTGAAAGAACAAGGATTCCAAAGCGTCCCTGTGACAACTTCTGAGATTGAAACGGTTATTGGTTTCCGTCCAGATCAATTACGCAGATTAGCTAGCTAATTTGTTTATCAACTAAAAATAGGTAGTACACTTGGATTTGACGGCTCGACCAAAAGCCCCAAATCCTTTTTTAAAGCACGATTCTCCAAAACTAAACAAAAAGAAAAGAAGGTTGGGCGTACTTATGAGTCTTAAAAATTTAAAAGATGTCAGTTACTTTAAGTTAAACAACGAGATTAACCGACCAGTTAACGGTCAAATTCCTTTGAATAAGGATAAAGAAGCTCTTGCAGCTTTTTTTGAGGAAAATGTACAACCAAATACGATGACATTTCCAACAATCAAAGAAAAAATCGATTATCTGATTGAAAATCAATATATCGAAGCAGAATTTATCCAATTATATTCTGATGAATTTATTGAAAAGTTGTATCAATTTTTGGCAGACCAACACTTTACCTTTAAGTCATTTATGGCAGCTTATAAATTTTATTCTCAATATGCGTTAAAAACAAATGATGGCTCTGCTTACCTTGAATCTTACGAAGACCGCGTAGCTTTTAATGCCTTATATTTTGCAAATGGTGACGAAGCACTTGCGTTGGCTTTAGCTGATGAAATGATCCATCAACGTTACCAACCTGCAACTCCTTCATTCTTGAATGCTGGACGTAAACGCCGTGGCGAATTAGTTTCTTGTTTCTTAACACAAGTTACTGACGATATGAACTCGATTGGGCGCTCAATCAACTCTGCTCTACAACTATCTCGCATTGGTGGCGGTGTCGGAATCACTCTTTCCAACTTGCGTGAAGCAGGGGCTCCTATCAAAGGCTACGAGGGCGCAGCCAGCGGTGTCGTTCCTGTCATGAAATTATTCGAAGATAGCTTTAGTTATTCAAATCAATTAGGTCAGCGTCAAGGTGCTGGTGTTGTTTATCTGAACGTTTTCCATCCAGATATCGTTGCCTTTTTATCTGCAAAAAAAGAAAATGCTGATGAAAAAATCCGGGTAAAAACACTTTCTCTTGGGATTATTGTTCCTGATAAGTTCTATGAATTGACTCGTAAAAACGAAGAAATGTATTTATTTAGTCCTTATAGTGTAGAAAAAGAATATGGTGTTCCATTCTCTTATGTTGACATCACGAAAGAATATGACAACTTAGTAGCCAACCCTAATATTCGGAAACAAAAAATCAAAGCACGCGATTTAGAAAATGAAATCTCAAAATTGCAACAAGAATCTGGTTATCCTTATATCATCAACATTGATACAGCGAACCGCGAAAACCCAATCGACGGTAAAATCATTATGAGTAACCTATGTTCTGAAATCTTACAAGTTCAAACGCCTTCTGTCATCAATGGCAAACAAGAATACGAAGTGTTAGGAACAGACATTTCATGTAACTTAGGTTCAACAAATATTGTTAACTTGATGGACAGTCCCGACTTTGGAAAATCCATTCGAACAATGACTCGTGCCTTAACCTACATCACTGATGCTTCTGATATTGATGTTGTGCCACCAATTCAAAATGGAAATCAACTAAATCATACCATTGGATTAGGTGCGATGGGCTTACACACTTACTTTGCAAAAGAACAAATGGAATATGGCTCTGAAGATTCTTTGGACTTTACCAATATCTATTTCATGTTACTGAACTATTGGACATTAGTTGAAAGTAATCAAATTGCTCGTGAACGTAAGGAAGTTTTCCATAACTTTGAAAAATCAGACTATGCGAATGGCTCTTACTTTGACAAATATATCACTGGCGAGTTCCAACCAAAATCTGAAAAAGTAAAAGCATTATTTGAAGGTATCTTCGTCCCAACTGCACAAGATTGGGAAGAGTTAAAACAAGCGATTATGAAAGATGGTCTATATCATCAAAATCGTCTGGCTGTAGCGCCAAACGGTTCAATTTCTTACATTAATGATACAAGTGCAAGTATTCATCCGATTACGCGAATGATTGAAGAACGTCAAGAAAAGAAAATCGGTAAAATCTACTATCCTGCACCTTATCTTTCAAATGAAACGATTCCTTATTACACTTCTGCTTACGATATGGATATGCGCAAAGTCATCGACATTTATGCAACTGCACAAAAGCATGTCGATCAAGGAATGAGTTTAACTTTATTTATGCGTTCAGAAATTCCAGAAGGCTTATATGAATGGAAAACAAGTAGCAAACAATCGACACGTGATTTAAACATTTTACGTCACTATGCTTTCCATAAAGGCGTGAAATCAATTTATTATGTACGTACCTTTACCGATGATGCAGAAGAAATCGGTAGCAACCAATGTGAAAGTTGTGTCATTTAACAAGCAAACGAATTTAGAAACGACAATCAATAAAGGAGCAAACTCATGTCAGAAACTTATTATGAAGCAATTAACTGGAATGAAATCGAAGATATTATTGACAAGTCTACCTGGGAAAAGTTAACGGAACAGTTTTGGTTAGATACTCGTATCCCACTTTCAAATGACTTAGATGACTGGCGGACACTTTCTGAACTAGAAAAAGAAACCGTTGGTCATGTATTCGGTGGTTTGACATTGCTTGATACGGTCCAATCAGAAAGCGGAATGGATCAGCTACGAAATGATGTCCGTACACCACATGAAGAAGCTGTTTTAAACAATATTCAGTTTATGGAATCTGTTCATGCGAAAAGCTATTCTTCTATTTTCAGTACATTAAATACCAAAAAAGAAATCGAAGAAATTTTTGAGTGGACCAATACAAACATCTATTTACAACGCAAAGCGGAACGCATCAATGAGATTTATAAAAATGGTACACCTTTAGAGAAAAAAGTAGCGAGTGTTTTCTTAGAAACATTCCTCTTCTATTCTGGTTTTTATACACCTCTTTATTATTTAGGAAATAATAAACTAGCAAACGTTGCTGAAATCATCAAATTGATTATCCGCGATGAATCTGTTCATGGAACGTATATTGGTTACAAATTCCAACTCGGCTACAACGAGTTACCTGAAGCAGAACAAGAACAATTGAAAGATTGGATGTACAATTTACTTTATGAATTGTATGAAAATGAAGAACGTTATACAGAAGAGTTATATGATGAAATGGGTTGGACAGAGGAAGTAAAAACTTTCTTGCGTTACAATGCAAATAAAGCATTGATGAATTTGGGGATGGATCCACTTTTCCCAGATACCGCAAATGATGTCAATCCAATCGTCATGAATGGAATCTCAACTGGTACAAGCAACCATGATTTCTTCTCTCAAGTAGGGAACGGCTATTTACTAGGTCACGTGGAAGCAATGAAAGATGATGACTATTTGATTGGATTAGAATAAGAAAACTTGATAATCTTTGAGAGAAAATTATCAAGACTTTCTCTCAGCAAACAAAGGTTTCCCAAATAGAAAAAACCACCTAAAATTCGTTTTAAAAAACGGTGATTTTAGGTGGTTTTTCTATTTAATCATGTGTTAAAAATGACTGGGTCTTTCGTTTTGTCCCCGTCTCTTTTTGTAAGTAAACGGTGTTTCCAAAGCAACTTCTTCGACAATAAGTCTTTTTTCATAAAAATATGCGAAACTATTTTCAGAAAAATTTCCTTATTGCTTGAAGCTAAACGCTTTGCGCCACAACCTCTTTCCACGGTGTTCTCAAAGCAACTCCTCACAATAACGCCCAATTGTCCCAAAAATATGGACAGCTATTTTTTGTCAGTTGCTCATTATTTTGTCAGAGCTGAACGCTTTGCGCCACAACCTCTTTCCTGCTCATCAAGAAAGACTAACTAGTCGCAACTTAGTAATATTTTTATACGTGGAAAGTTCCTCAATCACGTCCGTGTAAGTCATTCCTTTTGGTAAATCAATCGTGTAAATATTCGTGTAAATGCGATAATCTTCGACAAATTTAACATCAAAATTCACATCTTCAATTTTAATTTTTCTCGCTTCAAAATAATCAGACAAAAAATCTTTGGTCTCCTGTCGGTGAATAAATTGGATCTCTAATTTTTTTGTCGTTGGAACGTGAATAATTCGCTTTACCATTGTCAAAGCAATCATCACACCAATGAAACTAATAATCGCAATCGAATAAAAACCCATCCCGATTGCAATCCCTAGGCCGGCTCCTGCCCAAAGAGAGGCCGCCGTTGTCAATCCAGTCACCGAGCGCTTTGTTACAATAATTGTCCCAGCACCTAAAAAACCAATCCCACTAACAACTTGAGCAATCAATCTCGCTTCATCTGAACGAATCACACCTGAAAGATCTGGATGTTGCATTGCGTCTTGCACTGCCCCACCAGCTATTTCCACTTGGATCAAAGCAATAATACATGCACCCATGCAAACTAAAATATGTGTGCGCATTCCCGCTGGACGATTTTTATATTGTCTTTCAAAACCAATCGCGCCCCCAAATAACATCGCCAAGCCTAAACGCAAGGTAATCTCTGGAATCGTTAATACCATATCTGCCATTTCAACATCTCCTCCCATTCAATATAGCACATTTTTTATGGGTAAGAAAAAAGAAGACAGCCAAATACTCATTGATTTGGTCGTCTTCTTTTCAATCATGTCTTCTTTACGATTAGCCCAAAATTCCTAGTGCACTTAACGCAATCGATAAAATCAAGATAATCCAGATAACGCGTGTGGAATTCAATTTCTTATGACCTAACATCCAGTAAGTTAATAAAACTAATAACACTGGTACTAGTGCAGGTAAAATAGCATCCAATGTATCTTGAATCACTAGTTCTACGCCATCTTTTTTATAGACAAACGGTACAGTTGCTTTCACAACGGAAGGAATCAATGCCCCGATAACCGTAACTCCTAAGACAGTCGCTGCATTCGTAAAAGCAGATAACTTATCTTTTAAGGTCGTAACTAACTTCACCCCTTGTTTATATCCCAATGGCAATAAAGCCGCTCGACCAAATAACAAAGCAATATTGGCTATAATCCAGATGACACATCCCACAATTGAACCACTCTGAGCTAAGGTACCCGCAATTGAGCCAAAAATTGTTCCCCAAATCACGTGGAATAACGAGTCCCCAACACCTGCAAGTGAGCCCATCAACGCTGTTTTTAACGCAACGATTGTATCTTTTGCTCGATAGCCATCTTCTTCTTCAATTGCGACATCAATCCCCATAATCAAATTCCCAAAAATCGCGTTTGTGTTAAAAAACTGATTATGTGTTCGTAACATATCTTGCAATTCCAATGGATCTTCACCATAAAACTTTTTCAAGACAGGCAACATTCCGTATAAATATCCGGAACTCATCATCCGTTCATAGTTCCAGTTCAATTGACTTCCTAAAATGTAACGCCAACTAATTGCGTTTAATTCTTTTTTTGTTAGTTTTTGATTATTCATCACCATCAAATCCTCCCTCGAAAGTTCCAGTATTTGCTACTGTTTGAACACTTGCTGCTTTTTCGCTATCACGTTTAAAGACAATCATTGCTGCAATCACACCCACAATTGAAATACCTAACATTGGGACTTGCAAATAAGCAGCTAAAAAGAAACCTAAAAGCAAATATGGAATATATTGTTTTGTAGGAAGATAATGTAGCAAGATTCCGATACCAACTACTGGCAATACACCACCAGCTGTTTTTAGTCCATCCATCAACCAAGCAGGCGTATTTTCAGTAATTGTTGAAACAGCAGCATCACCGACAAGTAACATCAACAAGATTGGAATCGCACGTGATAATCCCCATAGGAAAGAACCTGATAACACAAGCCGAGGGATTCGACTAATCTTCATATCATCAATTGCACGATCAATGCGGTGTAGCAAGAAAACATTACAAAAGCGGGCTACTACATCAAGCTGCAGCATCAGTAAAGAAACTGGAACAGCTAACCCAATTCCATACTCTGCCCCTTTACCTGAAATCACCGCAAAAGCAGTTCCTAGCACGGCTCCCGTAAAGTAATCAGGAACTGAAGCGCCACCAAATGCTGCGATACCTAAACGCATCAATTGTAGCGTCCCACCGACCATTAATCCGGTTTTTAAATCGCCCATAATCATTCCGGAAATCATTCCGGCAATTGCCGGTTGCGTTAGTGTATTTGAAATAAGTGAATCATTAATGGCAATAAAAGCATAAACAGTAATAAGAATAATTTGATATATTTCTAAATGCATAGCTGTCTTCCTCCTGATATTAGCTTCTTAATTTTTCCATAAAGTCGATAACTGGATCATTTGGTACCAATTGCGCAGTTACTTTCACTTTTTTTGCGGCAATCGCTTCAAAAACTATTTCTTCTTCTTTCAATACTTTGATACTCTTCGTTACATCTCTTGCGCCTTCCTTATAACTCATGTTTCCAACATTGACCGTTTCCAATTGACCACCAGCTTCTAAGTATCTCAATACATCAGTTGGATTTTTAAAGACCAAGAATATTCTTTGCTTACCGTACTTACCTGATTGGATATTTTTAGCTGCAGTAGCAACATCTAAAACTGAAAGTCGCATAGATGTAGGCGCTGCCATTCTTAGTGAAGATTTTTGTAAAGAATCTGTAGCTGCTTCATCGTTAATCACAATGATTCGCTGTGTATTCAAGCTAGGTGACCAGATACCTGCAACCTGTCCATGAATCAATCGTTCGTCGATGCGGACATTCACGATGTTGGCTTTGCCTTCATATTCTTTGTATTTTTCTAAATCTTCATTGGAAACAACCGGATCTTTTTCTACTTCGGCTTCCAGCATTTTCTTTTTAACATTTGTAATCCCACTTATCGATAGCTGAATCAACTCACTAACACTAGCATGGCTATTCAATGTAGCTTCAATGACTAATGGTAAAGACATTCCCGCAATGATTTCTACCTCGTCATTTTCAAGATAGTTAGTCAATGCAACATTGCACGGTGTTCCACCCAATAAATCGGCAATGATCAAAGTCTCGCCGTTAAGGGCTTTCATTTTTTCTTCTAATTCATTTTCAAATTGTAGATTATCCCCGTCTGGTTTCAAAGAAGCTGTGTGAACATGTGCCTGCTTACCGACAATCATCTCCAAACTTGCTTTGACTCCTTCCGCCATATTCCCATGGCTAATCAATAGGATATTTCTCATCTGTCTTCCTCCCCCAAAATTGAATATTCAACTTAACATATTATGTTTTGCTTACCCATACTATATCACACCACTTTCTCCACGTAAACCTAACATCTTAACATATTATATTTTTTTCGATAAAAATCACATTTTGTGAATTGGCCTAGCGATAATCAATTGCTAAACTAAAGTTAACATGTTATGCTACTAGTTAGTATTTACCGCAGAGAATGGAGGGTATAATCGAATGATTCCCAAATATGAACAAATTAAGCAAGATTTATTAGCGGAAATAAAAAAACATAAATTTATTCCTGGCGATAAATTCTATTCAGAAGCTGACATCAAACAAAAATATTCTGTCAGCTCAATCACAGCTGTCAAAGCATTAAATGAGTTGACGACAGCTGGCTATCTTTACCGTATTCAAGGAAAAGGAACTTTTGTTTCTAAATCAAAAGTCTCCCAAAGTGTGAAATTCTCTGATATTGAACTTCATTCTTTAGATAAAGAGAAAGTCAAAGTTTTAGCTATTGAAGAAGAAAATCACCCTACTATTTTAAAGGAACTGGGCTTACCTGCCAATGCTTCCTACTATAAAATCAAACGTGTTCGTTTTTTTGAAGACGTCCCTTTTCTTTTACATATCACTCATCTACCTAAGAAGTTAGTAAAAGAACCACTGACAAAAGATCTCTCAACCTACGCAAGCATTTATGAGCGAGTACGTAAAGACTTTGATATTGATTTATTCTCTTTGTCTTCTGTTGAAACAGACGAAATTATTTTTTCTGATAACTCAGAATTATTGAATTTATTACAGTTAAGTTTTAGAGAACCTGTCGTCAAACAAGTCAAACATTCTTACTTAGCTGATCAAAGTGTTGCAGAATATATCGTCAGTTATAAACATTGGAAATATTTCAAAACAAAAATCGAAGTGGAAGCTGAGTAAGCGACCACTTTTTTTGCGTTTCTATCCTTTTTTTAAATAAATAAAAAGAAATGGAATATTCGCTTTTTGTAGTTAAGTACGGTATACTAATCTAAGTTAATATGTTAACAAGTTAAAAGGAGGCTCTCATGAAACTTCAAGATAAGAAACAGGAACTGATTCAACTCGGTAGCAACGTACAACAAGACTGGTTGACACAACAATTAGATTGGTGCTGTCAAACAATCGAAGCCAACATGCAACGTTATGGGTTAGATTTCCCTTCTGCCTGTGCAACAAACGGAAACTATCGAATCAAACCAAATGATGATTGGACAAATGGTTTTTGGACTGGGATGCTTTGGCTCGCTTACGAATGGACTGGGAGAGAGACATTTTTAGTTCGTGCGATGGAAAATATCCATAGCTTTCAAGAGCGATTAGAAAATCATTTTGTTTTAGATCACCACGATATCGGCTTTTTATATAGTTTATCTGCCGGCGCGGGCTATACTGTTACCGACAGTTTGTTATGTCAGCAACAAATTTTACAAGCTGCAGATGTTTTAACGGCACGTTTTCAAAAAAAAGGACAGTTTATTCAAGCTTGGGGAAAATTGGGTGACCCCAAAGAGTATCGACTAATCATTGACTCACTAATTAATTTGCCATTGCTCTTTCGTGCAACAGAGATTTCTGGAGATATGCGCTATCAAGAAGTTGCCCAAAAGCACTATCAGACTTTACTAAAAACGGTCATTCGAGAAAATGCGACAACTTTCCATACTTATTATTTTGATCCGCTAACCGGAGAACCAAGCCACGGTGCCACTCATCAAGGGAACAGTGATGATTCGATTTGGGCACGTGGACAAAGCTGGGCAATTTTGGGTATCCCATTAAACGAAAGCTATTCACAAAATAAGCAAGAAAATGGGGCACAGAAAGATACGTCGTTAACAAATGCTGGCTTTCCACAAAACTATAACGAAATCGTTGATGTCTTTCTAACTAACTTGCCTCAAGATCTCGTTCCTTACTGGGACTTTGATTTTAATGACCAAGTCCCTTCAGACAAAGACAGTTCTGCCCTAGCAATTACTGCATGTGGCCTGCTGGAAGCAGAAAAAAGTAACGCCTATCCAGCCGCGAAGGAATTAGCTCAAGGAATGATTTATCAATTAGGTGAAAAGTATTCAGCCAAACATGAAACTGTAAACGAAGGTCTTCTACTACACGGTGTCTACGCACACGCCGAAGGAAAAGGCATTGATGAACCAAATCTTTGGGGCGACTATTTTTATTTCGAAGCACTCATGCGTTTAGCAAATCCCGAGTGGAAAAAATATTGGTGAGGAGAAAAAAGATGCAGACATTTGAAATCAAAGAAGATTTTTTACTTGATGGAGAACCCATCAAATTAATCAGCGGAGCAATTCACTACTTTCGACTAGCACCTGCTCAGTGGGAAGACAGCCTGTATAACTTAAAAGCTTTAGGCGCCAACACGGTAGAAACTTACATTCCATGGAACATCCATGAACCTAAAGAGGGAACTTTTGATTTTGAAGGAATGAAAGATGTTGTCGCTTTTGTTAACTTAGCACAAGAATTAGGTTTGATGGTCATTTTACGTCCTTCTGTTTACATCTGTGCTGAGTGGGAATTTGGTGGTTTACCAGCTTGGCTTTTGAAAGAATCTGGTATAAGATTACGTTCGACTGACCCTCGATTTATGGAAAAAGTCAAAAATTATTACACTGTTTTGTTACCAAAACTAGCACCCCTTCAAGTTTCTCAAGGTGGTCCTGTTATCATGATGCAAATCGAAAATGAGTATGGTTCTTATGGCATGGAAAAAGAATATCTTCGACAAACAAAGCAATTGATTGAATCTTTTGCAATCACTATTCCGTTATTTACCTCCGATGGTTCTTGGCCTGAAGTTTTAGATGCGGGTACATTGATTGAAGATGATGTATTTGTCACTGGAAACTTTGGTAGCCATTCAAAAGAAAATGCAAACGTTTTAAAAACATTTATGCAACAACATGGAAAAAATTGGCCCATCATGTGTATGGAATACTGGGATGGCTGGTTCAATCGTTGGAACGAACCTATTATCAAACGAGATGCCCAAGATTTAGCAAATGAAGTCAAAGAGATGCTGGAGGTTGGCTCGCTTAATCTGTATATGTTTCATGGCGGTACAAATTTCGGTTTCTATAATGGTTGTTCAGCTCGAGGAATGTTGGACTTACCACAAGTCACAAGCTATGATTATGATGCGTTGTTAACTGAAGCTGGTGAACCAACTGAAAAGTACTATCTTGTGCAACAAGCAATCAAAGAGGTCTGTCCTGATGTTTGGCAAGCAGAACCAAGAACGAAAAAAATAAGTGCTCTTGGGAACTATCCAGTGACAGAAAGTGTTTCTTTTTTCAAAACAAAAGATCAAATGATGGCAGGAATTGCTTCGCCTTACCCACTAACCATGGAAAACATCAGTACAGGTTACGGTTATGTGCTGTATTCTGCTCAGTGGAAAAATTATCAGCACAAAAATAAATTACGACTTGTCGAAACCAGTGATCGCGCACATATCTATAGTGATGGCGAACATCAGGCTACACAATATCAAGAAACACTTGGCGAAGAAATTATGATTGCTGGTCAAAAAGAAAACGAAGTAATCCAAATTGATGTATTAGTAGAAAATTTAGGTCGAGTAAATTACGGAGCAAAATTAAACGGCCCCGAGCAATCAAAAGGTATTCGTGGAGGAATCATGCAAGATATCCATTTTCATCAAGGATATGTTCACTATCCATTGACGTTGGAAAAAGAACAACTCGAAAAAATTGATTATCAAGCTGGAAAAGTGCCAGAGCAACCTTCATTTTATCAATTTAAGTTTGATTTAGCAGAAACAGCTGATACCTTTATTGATTGTTCTCGTTATGGTAAAGGCGTTGTGGTCGTTAACGGAATCAATCTAGGACGTTACTGGAATCAAGGACCACTTCTAACTCTATATTGTCCAAAAAGTTTCTTGAAGCAAGGAGAAAATAAACTTGTGATTTTTGAGACGGAAGGTATTGAAATCGAGGAGCTTTGCTTCGTTGATATGCCGAAAGAAAAGGTTATTGATCGGCCAAACCTGTAAAGGTTGTGAAAGAAGTGCCCAGCTCCAATAAATAAGCATAAATTAACGAAAATTGCTTCTCAAATTTTTGAGTAATTTATGCTTGTTTTGAAGGAGTTACTTTTTGAACACCGTGAATGAGGTTGTGGCTCCAAGCGTTAAACTTCAAGCAATAAGGAATTTTTCATAGAAATAGTTTCTCATGTTTTTATGAAAAAAGACTTATTACCGAAGGAGTTGCTTGGGGAACACCGTGAATGAGGTTGCGGCTCCAAGCAGCTTTCGAGCAATAAGAACATCTTTTTAAAAATAGCTTCTCCTATTTCTATGAAAAAAAGGGATTGCCAACGTGGAGAGACTTTGGCAATCCCTCTTTTAATTTATGGCTTAAAACATCAATTTCGATGAATAGCATACATTACTAGAATAAATCACAGAAGGCTGAATCAGTTACTTCAGCCTTCTGTGATTTATTCTTTTGTTATTCATGACTATTTCGTCCAAAGACTTCGATTTGTGTCAATGCAGGAAATGGTGAATCATCATTTGCTTTTTTCAAGTTTTTGATTGTTAGTTTGCTTGTCTTTTTCATGGGGAAAGTAATCTCTTGAAATGACAAAGTATTTGTTGTTGGTACAACCAACGTTTCGCCATCTGAAAAAAGTAAAGTGATCTCTGTCCAAAAACTATCATGTGGATAATCGCCACGAAAGAGTACTTGTACCCGGTCTGTCTCAATCACTCGTCCAAAATCGATAACTAACTCTGCATCTGCTTGTTGATTGATCCCCCATGAAGCAAATGGATAGGAACCATGAGAAAGGTTTCCATATTTACCATCAATTGCATTTTTAGCAAAAAAGACAGAATCATTTCGTGTTTCTACATTTGCAAAAGCATGTGGGTAAGCACCTGAATCATTTTTTTGGTCGTGTGTGTTGATGGACAAGTTTTGATAGTTAGTGATTTCAAACTCATAAGCTTTGCGAATCATCAACTGATGGCGAGCTGATTGAAATCCAGTTTCTACACTTGATTTCGTCAAGGACTCCTCCAATGGAAAATGATATTCCCATTCTTCTTCGGGCAAATAGATTAAATTTGGTGCTAATGTTTCATCTAACTGAACGACAAAATAACTTTCATTTGCCTCTGTAGTCACTACGACTTTATCTCCCAACTGATAACGGTAATCTTTGATTGCCAAGACAGCCATTTCTTCTCCTCTTGCTTCAAATGGACCTGTCTCTTTGTCATGATCGATTTTTCCAATAATTGGTTGATTGTATTGATCCTTCAAACTAATTTTCAGCATGTTTCTCTCCCTCTCCTGTTATGCCACCAACTAAACAAATCAAGCGATGCGTTCCTGGTTGCAACTGATTTTTTAAATACGGTAAACTAGTTCGTGGAAAAAACAAAGAAGTATTTGCTTCCAGTTGCGTTATCTTTGCTTTCTCATATCCTTCAATCGCTATAATTTGCGAACATAGTTCTTCTGAAATGATTTTCGCGGATAATGGTTCAATTATCCCCCCAATGTTTTTCCCTTTTAACGGCAAACTAAATCCACCTTCTCTGATTTCGATTGGGATTGTCGTTTTGATTTCATGCACTCGCACATGCCATTCACCAAATGGATAAATTTCTGTCTGAATTTCTACTTCTCTAAACGGTCGCCAGAGATAACTTACACAATTGTTATCTGCGTGATAATCAATGACTTCTCCTTTCACTCGGTAATACTGACCATCTCTAGAAACTGCCAGAACATTATCAAACGCACCTGCTTCATACTCAGAACTAGCTTTTGGAACACTGAACCCAAACTTGGTCGAATAAACAAATTTACTGTACTTTGCTTCAGCATGAGCTTGGTTATGCACTAGATTTCCAAATGGATAGCCCAGGACATGTTGCCCATTTTTTGCCTGAACGACGAACATATTCCCCGCAGTAACTATCTGATTTTCTTTTTTTACAATTGATTCTGGCTCTGCTTGCCAAAATGGATGTGCTGGTTCCGTGGCTAATAACAAGAAAAATTTAAATGCCCAATAAGGCGATCCTGGTGCATTATATCCTTCCGCCATCACAAGATTCTCATAGTGATAACCAATTGACAATCGGCCATCAAAAGTAAAGATATCATGTGCCAACCAGGTCTGTAGATGATTCGATAAAAGTGTTTTTATTTGTCCCCAAGGAATTGCTTCCACTTCTGCAAAAATCAGTGCCGAAAAAAATGCACCTTGCGCAAATCGATAAGTCAGACTTCGTCCGTAAGGTAATGCTTCGCCAGCTGAGTCAAAAAAATAAATAAATTCTTGTGTAAACCGTCTTGCTCGATCAATAAATTTATCTGCCCATTCTGGCAGTTCTTCCTTCATAAATTTCGCAAAAATCAACCCATAATAATGAAAAGCAAAAGGTACATAATAATCTTTTTGCGTTGGTTTACCATCTACATACCAACCATTTTCAATCGCCATTGTATCAATTAAAGTCAGCTCTTCAATTAACTTTTCACGATTCAACTTTTCTCCACAATGAGCTAATGCCAAACGAATCAATACTTTGAAAAAAGTCCAATTATTTTTCGGAATTTTTTTATCCAAAGCTTGTGCTAGCCAAGCAACAAGATTGCGTTGACTCGTTGTAGACATTTCTACCCAAAAAGAATCTTTGTTTAATAATAAATTTAGCGAAAGTGCCGCCATTTCAACAATATATTGATCGTAGTCTTCGACTGTCCCCCAGTAGTATGGACTATCTGGGTCGGTTCCGTTTGAAACTTTTTGGATATAAACATCTCTTAATTCATCCTCTTGATTCATCGTCCAGTATGGTCCTAATCCCCAAAGCACGCGGATAAGCGCTTCCATATCCGCGCGTTTTTGATCGTATACTGCTCCGCTACTCCCCAAGTGTAATCCGGCCAATTCCGAATGAATCATCTCATTTCGTAAAGGCTGAATCATCTCTTCCAATGCATGTTGAAAATCTTCGCGCGTAAAAAAATGATGGCTCTCTTGCTGATACATCCAAGCTCCCCCCTTACCTCTTTCAGTCAAGAATAACAAGGCATCACTGCTTTTTCAACCCAACATTTCTTTCAAAATGAATGTTAGATGAGAAAAAAATTTTTTAGCTACTAACTTAACCTATTAACTTAGCACTAAGCATTTTCAACCTCAAGGATTCAGCCAGCTTTTCTTTTTTACTTAACCTAAAACAAATGAAAAAAAATTTATCAAATAATTTTACCCTTTTAAAAATAAAACTGGCTACCACGAATCGTTCGTTTCATCTAAGTTCATACAACAAAACAGGAGGCATGACAAAAGTTTTGTCATGCCTCCTGTTTTCGAGCAAATGGTGTTCCCAAAGCAACTCCTTCGGCAATAAGTCTTTTTTTCATAAAAACATGAGAAACTATTTCTATAAAAAATTCCTTATTGCTTGAAGTTTAACGCTTGGAACCACAACCTCATTCACGGTGTTCCCCAAGCAACTCCTCGAAATAATTCGTAACTGCCTAAAAATATGGAATGCTATTTTTGTCAGTTGCTCATTATTTTTTCGAAGCTAAACGCTTTGCGCCACAACCTCATTCACGGTGTTCCCCAAGCAACTCCTCGAAATAGCTCACAGTCTCACCAAAATATGAAGAGCTATTTTGTGCGCCTGTTTGCTATTTTTTCGGAGCTAGTCGCTTGGAACCACAACCTTTTCTTTACAGTTTACTTGCAGCTTCTTCGTCGATGATTACAACAACGTCATCATGGTTTTGCAATGCACTTGCTGGCATTTCTGTCGTCACAGGTCCATCCACCATTCCTTTGATTGCATCTGCTTTGTTTTCGCCATAAGCCATCAAGACGATTTTCTTACCTTTAAGAATTGAACCAATTCCCATTGAAACAGCTTTAGTTGGTACATCTTCCACTTTATCAAAGAAACGTTTATTTGCATTGATTGTTGATTCAGTTAAGTCAACGACAGAAGTTGTTCCATCAAGTGGCGCACCAGGTTCATTGAAACCAATGTGTCCATTTTGACCAATTCCTAAGATTTGAATATCAATTGGATTTTCATCAATTGTTTTGTCATATTCTTTACATGCAGCACCTAAATCCTCCGCTTTACCATTTGGTACATAAGTTGCTTTGAATGGTTTTTTATCAAATAATTGAACATTCATAAAATGACGGTAGCTTTGTTCATCTGATCCGCCTAGTCCAACATACTCATCTAAGTTAACAGAAGTCATGTCACTAAAATCAATGTCGCTTGAAGTCATTTCTTTATATAAAGTAATTGGTGTACTACCTGTTGCCAAGCCTAAAACCTTTGCCCCATTTTCCATGCCGTCTTTGATTATTTCAAAAGCTTTTTTGCCGCCTTCTTCAGCGTTTTTCACACGAATGATTTCCATAGTGATTACTCCTTTGTGTTTTGGTATAGCCCAATTATAGCACCCTTTTTTTGGAATTACAATAATTAGTATAGACCAAATTCGTTTTTTTTCGTTTTCTTGACATTTTTCATTCATCTGTGTTAGTTTGCATAAGACGAGATAATTAAATTGATTTTTGCTGCACTTTAACCAGGATACTTGATGACTGCGGACACAATTGTCTGCAGTTTTTTTACTATTAAGAAGGAGAAATTATGAGTATATTAACACTAACAAATATCACCCAACAATTCGGTGATAAAATTCTTTATGAAGATGTCCAACTGCAATTAAATGCTGGTGAACATTTAGGACTGATTGGTCAAAATGGTGCGGGTAAAAGTACCCTGATTAAAATTATCACAGGGGAAATTTTGCCAGATAACGGTCATATCCAATGGCAAAAGAATATTCATCGTGGCTATTTAGACCAGTATGTCGAAGTTGACGAACAATTGACAATCCAAGAGTTTCTGAAAACTGCTTATGCCGATGAATTTGAAAAAGAACAAAAAATTGGCGAGCTTTATACCCAATACGGTGAAACTTTTGATGATTCACTACTTGAAAAGGCAGGAAAATTACAAACCGAACTCGATCAAGGAATCTTTTATCAAATTGATACACTTGTCGCTGAAATGAGTAGCGGACTTGGCTTAGATGTGTTGGGAGCCAACACATTGTTAAAAGAACTAAGCGGTGGACAACGTTCAAAAGTGATTTTAGCTAAATTACTTTTAGAAAATCCTGATGTTTTAATCTTGGACGAACCCACGAACCATTTAGACGATCAACACATTCAATGGCTGACACAATTTCTGCAAAGCTTTCAAGGTGCGTATATCGTGATTTCCCACGATCAAGAATTTTTAGACCAAATCACTACACACATTGCTGATATTGAATTCGGTCAATTAACGAAATACACTGGCCATCTAAAACAGGCTTTGAAACAAAAAGAACAAAACCGAGAAAGTTATTTACGTCAATATCATGCGCAACAAAAACAAATTGAGAAAACAGAAGCCTATATTCGTAAATACAAAGCCGGTTCTCGCTCGACAATGGCAAAGAGTCGCCAAAAACAATTAGATAAAGTTGATCGATTGAAGCCACCAACCAACACAGCAACTGCAGTATTTGATTTTCCTTTCACACCAATCGTGACAACATTAGCACTAGAGACAACCGATTTAGTCATTGGGTATGAACGACCTCTACTAGCACCTATCAACTTGACTATTCGCTTTGGGGAAACGGTTGCGATTCGTGGCTTTAACGGAATCGGAAAATCAACACTGCTTAAAACCTTAATTGGTGAAATCAAACAGTTAGATGGTGATTTTCATTTTCCAGAAAACACCAAAATCAATTATTTTTCGCAAGACCTAACTTGGGAAAACCCATTAGAAACACCTTTGCAATATTTAAGTGGGCACTTTCCAAAAGCAACGATCAAAGAATTACGTCGTCAATTAGCCAAAGCTGGCTTAGTTAACCAGCTGGCAAGCGAACCTCTAGCTACGCTAAGTGGTGGTGAGCAAACAAAAGTAAAACTTGCACAGATGACTATGAACAGTGGCAATCTCCTGATTTTAGATGAGCCCACTAACCATATTGATCACGAAACAAAAGCAAGCTTGCAAAAAGGAATACAACAATTTACAGGAACTGTCTTAGTTGTTTCCCATGAACAAGAATTTTATCAAGAACTGGTTGATCGAGTGATTGAGATCGAAACGAATGAAGCAACGTACAGCAGCAAGCACTGAGCAAATGACAGGTGTCAAAACAAAAAAGGTGAAGCAAAACGAAAATACGTTTTGTTTCACCTTTTTTTGTTTTTGATTATTACTAACTCTTTATTTCTTGCGGAATAAAACCAATTGACAGAAATAGGCACATGCTTGAAAAGCGAGTCCTGCAAGTGTGACACCCATCCAGCCAAAATGTTCCCACATCGTTGTTCCTACTAACGAACCTGTTGCTCCCCCGATAAAATACATAAACATGAAAATCGTATTATTCCGGTTACTTGCTTCTTCACCAAGACCTTGAACACGTGCTTGGTTAGAAACTTGACCAAATTGATTACCAACATCTAATAAAATAATTGCAAATAATAGAAGCGTTAGATGATCTCCGCCAATCAAAAGTAAGACAAAACTAAGTGTTTGCATCCACAATCCCATCGAAATAATCTTTCTTTCGGAATAGGAATCTGCTAAACGCCCAACAATCGGTGCTGCAACAGCTCCCGACAAACCAAAAATCGCTAAGATCCCTGCTTCAAATGTGCCCCAATGATAAACAGGACTGCTAATATAAAAAATCAAAGTTGACCAAAAAATAGAAAACGTTCCAAACATAAAAAAGCCGTTGAATGCTGATTCACGTAATAAACGTTGAGATGCAAATAAATGCGGTAAGCTCTTCAAAGAATCGATATAAGAAACTGATGCTTTTCGACTTTCTTGCGTCCTCGGCAATTTCACATAAAGCAACGCTGTTAACAGCCCCACAGCAAGCAACGCAAATAAATAGACCATTCGCCAAGAAAACACGCTGGCAATAATTCCTGATACTGTTCTCGATAATAAAATCCCAATCAATAAACCACTTAATAATTGTCCCATTACTTTTCCGCGTGCGGCTGAGCCCGCTAAGACAGCGCCATACGGAATAATGATTTGTGGCACAATAGACAGTAAACCAATTAAGAAAGATGCACATGCAAATAACGTAAACGATGGCGCAAAAAAAGCAGCCAACAACGAAATAGCAGACAATGCAGCCATTCGAATAATCAATTTAGGTCGATTTACCACATCGCCCAATGGCACTAAGAATAATAAGCCTAAAGCATAGCCGAGTTGCGTCAACATGGTTAAAATACCAATTGCACTCGTACTAACTGAAAAACTTGTTGCTACTTTTGTTCCAATCGGTTGGATATAATACATATTGGCAACCACTACACCACAAGTAGTTGCTAGTAAAGTCGTCAATGCTCCTGTTAGTTGAATTTGGTTTTTTTGTTCCATTCTTTCCCCTCACTTCCAACTAATAGTGTAGCTCTTTCATAAAAAAAATGAAATCATCTAAGAACATTTTATTCACTTTTCTTTACCTTATCTAGACGATGTTTTTCACGGTCCTTATAAATAATAACAACTAACCCAATCAGTAGAAGTACACTAGCAATAATTCCTACTGCTGTTTTGTTATAGCCATGGAACAAGGCTTCGCCCCCACAAGCATATAAGATTGATGACGGTAATACACCTAAAATCACCGATAACGCTACTTGTTTTAAAGATAGATTCAGTGTATAGGCTGTAAAACTGACAATGGAAGAAGGAATCACTGGTACCATGTAGCCAATCATCACACCTATTTTAGGATGCCTCATTCGAGTAATTGCTTTCACCCAGCGATTTTCTTTGGTTGACTGATCCAAAAAAGTTAAGTGATGTAATAAAAAAATAGCGAATAAGTTTCCCAAGGCATTCCCACTAATATTGATGAGACTTCCAAGAATTGGACCATAACTAACCCCCACCAAAACGCCAACAATTGATGTCGGAATCCCTGGAACAACACACATCACTGTTGTTAATAAAATCAATAACGCCGCAGTAATTACCCCATGGGAACGTACTGTTTTTTGTAATAACGCCTGACTTGCCTTTGGATTTAACAAAATATCAATATCCTTTGCATATTGCAAATAGACATGATAACCAATAAAAGAAATCAATCCGATACCACATAGAATCAAAATGATTTGAACTATTCTCTTTTTCATTGATACTCCTTTTCTCAAATACTCCCTATTTATATCTTATTTTAGCATAGGTTTCTCTTTCTTTGTTTCCTCCTTAATCTAATCATACTTTCTAAACAACATTTGGAATAAAAAATCAAAACCACGTCCAATACCTGTTCACCTATATCTTTTATACAGCTATTAACTACTAGCCAACATAAAAAGCACCTGAATCCGATCATATCAAAGATTCTGGTGCTTTATATTCAGCAAAGTTGATTCAATTTTGTGGTTATACCCATATGTTTTATCAATCAAATAATGCCTTTCTTTACTTGGCTATTATTGCAACAAACAGTAACAATATTCCTGAAAGGAAAAAACAATTCTAGTTCCAAAAATGTCTGAAATGATTCCGACTTAAAGATATACCTATCTTCAAACAGCTCTAAAAATGATATTACCCAGAATATGTAAAGAAAATATTTTTAATGATCTAAGTGTTCACGAATTTCATCCTACTATCTATGAACATCTATACTCATACAAAAAAAGATTAGTCCGTAAACAAGTTTGCAAAGTATATCAATTCTTAAAAAGTATGGTCAAAGAACAAAAAAAGCACCAAAATCCCATCATATCAAGGATTTCGGTGCTCTATAATCAGCAAAAATTATTTAACTGTTACTGATGCGCCAACTTCTTCAAGTTTAGCTTTTAATTCTTCAGCTTCGTCTTTAGACACGCCTTCTTTAACTGGTGCAGGAGCGCCGTCAACTACAGCTTTAGCTTCTTTCAAGCCTAAGCCAGTTGCTTCACGAACTGCTTTGATAACTTTAACTTTTTGGTCTCCAGCTGCAGTTAATTCTACAGTGAATTCAGTTTGTTCTTCAGCTGCAGCACCTGCTACAGCACCAGCTGCAGCTACAGGAGCAGCAGCAGATACGCCAAATTCTTCTTCAATAGCTTTAACTAGGTCGTTAAGTTCTAGGATAGTTGCTTCTTTTAACTCAGCAACGATGTTTTCAATGTTCAATGCCATGATAATTTCCTCCATTAAATGTTGTTTGTTTTATTTATGCTATGCGGCTATTAAGCTGCATCTCCATCTTCTTTGTCTGCGACTGCTTTGACAGCGTAAGCCACGTTGCGGACTGGCGCTTGTAGTACAGATAGCAACATAGAAAGAAGACCTTCGCGGTTTGGCAATTTTGCCAAGGCTGTAATTTCTTCCAATGAAGATACTTTACCTTCGATGATACCGCCTTTGATTTCTAATGCTTTTGCTTCTTTAGCAAATTCATCCATGATTTTTGCTGGTGCAACTACATCTTCATTACTAAATGCAACGGCTGTAGGGCCAGTAAATACTTCGTCCAAGCCTTCTAATCCAGCTTGTTTTGCAGCACGTGAAAGGATAGAGTTTTTGATAACTTTCATTTCTACGTTTGCATCACGAAGTTGTTTACGTAAGCGAGTTACTTCATCAACAGTTAGTCCACGGTAGTCAACGACTACTACAGATGCTGCTGCTGTAAATTTTTCACTTACTTTATCAACGATTTCTGCTTTTTTTGCGATTGCTGCTTCACTCATTTTGAGTTTCACCTCCTGAATTTTGATGGAAGAGTTTTTAGTTGCCTCATTATGCTGTTCAAAAGAAATCCTTTTTACTTCGCTTAGCGAGTATTGTTCATCAGCTAATTTCTTAGTAATTCACAATAAAAAAACCCTATGCCACCGTAGACATAGAGGGACTATTGAAATTATTCAATAAACGTCCTCGGTAGGAAATTAAGGCTAAGCCACCTACTGTCTTCGGTACAAGTTAATTATTAACCTCAACTAGCTTAGCACGCTAAACTAGTTGAGTCAAGAATTATTTTTCAGTTGGATCAATCAACTATCTAACTTAATTAAAATTAGAAAGAAGCTTGGTCAACGTGGATACCAGGTCCAAATGTTGTTGTTACAGTAACATTCTTCATGTATTGACCTTTAGCTGCTGATGGTTTAGCTTTCACTAATACATCATGGATTGTTTGGAAGTTTTCGATAAGTTTTGCGTCATCGAATGAAACTTTACCGATTGGAACATGTACGTTACCAGCTTTGTCAACGCGGTAAGTTACTTTACCAGCTTTTACTTCGTTAACAGCTTTTGTTACGTCCATTGTAACTGTTCCAGTTTTAGGGTTAGGCATTAAGCCTTTAGGTCCTAATACACGACCTAATTTACCAACAGTTGCCATCATATCAGGTGTTGCAACAACTACGTCAAAGTCAAACCATCCACCTTGGATTTTTTGAACCATGTCGTCGTCACCAACGAAATCTGCACCAGCTGCTTCAGCTTCTTTTGCTTTTTCGCCTTTAGCGAATACTAAAACAGATTGTGTTTTACCAGTTCCGTTTGGTAATACAACAGCACCACGAATTTGTTGGTCTGCTTTTTTAGGGTCAACATTCAAACGGTAAGCAACTTCAACAGTTGCGTCGAATTTTGCAATGTTAGTTTCTTTTGCCAAAGCTACTGCTTCTGCAACAGGATAAACTTTACTTGAATCAACTTTTTTTAATGCATCTTGCATTTTTTTGCTCTTTTTAGCCATTTTGTTTCCTCCTTGATTGTGGTTATAACGGTTGTACCTCCCACGTGTTCTATATCTTTCAATACAGAGCCAACTGAGAAGCTACTTTCTTGGGGACGGTAGAATAAATTATTCTACAACGATACCCATGCTTCGTGCAGTTCCTTCAACCATGCGCATTGCTGATTCAACGTTAGCAGCGTTTAGGTCTTCCATTTTCAATTCAGCGATTTCTCTTACTTGATCGCTAGAAATTGTAGCAACTTTATTTTTGTTTGGTTCACCTGAACCTTTTTCGATTTTAGCTGATTTTTTCAATAAAACTGCAGCTGGTGGTGTTTTTGTAACAAAAGTAAATGAACGATCTTCATATACTGAGATTACAACTGGGATAATCAAGCCTGCTTGATCAGCTGTACGAGCGTTGAATTCTTTAGTGAATCCCATAATGTTGATACCCGCTTGACCTAGTGCAGGACCTACTGGTGGTGCTGGAGTTGCTTTACCTGCAGGAATTTGCAATTTAACGATTTTTTCTACTTTCTTTGCCACGAGACATACCTCCTTAAGTCCGTGATGTGGTTAATTGGAGATACATATTTCTCCTCCCACGTTTTCATCTATCAATTTAAAAAAGTTAGATAAAAATGTGCATTTCAATGCACACTGATACATTATAGCAAATCCAATCATATTTTCAAGAATTTTTTTGATTATTTTTATAGTTATCAGCAAAAAGTGCTAAAAATTTTCTTATAAAGGAAAGATTTTTTTCTTTCTTTCGTCCTTTTGTGCTAAACTTACGCCAGAATAATTAAATGTACGAAAAATGAAGTTTGTAGAAACTTTTTTCCTTAAGAATTTGACGAGGTGAAAAAATGAAAGAGTTAAAGTATAGAAGCGTCTTTGATATTATCGGGCCAGTGATGATTGGTCCAAGCAGTTCTCATACAGCTGGAGCAGCTAGAATTGGCAAAGTGATTCGCAGTATTTTTGGTGAGCAACCAGATTCTGTTGATATTTACCTTTATGAGTCATTTGCGAAAACTTATCGTGGCCACGGTACCGACATTGCTTTGGTTGGTGGTTTGTTGGGAATGGAACCTGATGATGAACGTTTAGCTGATTCACTAAAATTAGCGTATGAAGCTGGGATGGAAGTTTTATTCGTACCAAAAAGTGAAAAAGCAGAACATCCAAACTCAGTCAAAATGCTTTTATCAAAAGGAAAACGGAAATTGTCAGTCACTGGTATCTCGATTGGAGGCGGAAATATTCAGATTTCCGAACTCAACGGTTTCAAGATTTCTTTAAGTATGGGAACACCAACACTTATTGTTGTCCATCAAGACGTTCCTGGAATGATTGCCAAAGTGACCAATATTCTTTCCGAAACAAACACAAATATCGGAACGATGACCGTGACAAGAGAGTCAAAAGGTGAAAATGCCATTATGATTATCGAAGTGGATGATCCACAAGTCGAAGAAACTGTCCGAAAACTACAACAGCTACCACATATTGATAGCGTGAATTACTTTGATTAAAGGAGTCTGCAAAGCCTATGTTTTTATCAATTGAAGAATTAGTCGAACAAGCAAAAGACTACTCATCTGTCGCAGAGCTAATGATTGCAACCGAGATGGAAATGAGCGGCCGTTCGCGCGAACACATCATTCAAATCATGGAAAAAAATCTAGCAGTCATGGAGCAATCAATCACTGAAGGAAAAGCTGGCGTTACTTCTGTCACAGGAATTACTGGTGGAGATGCAAAACGTTTAGATACTTACTTAGAACAAGGTGATTTTTTGAGCGGTGATACGATTTTAACAGCAGTAAGAAATGCCATCGCAGTGAATGAAGTCAACGCCAAAATGGGACTCATCTGTGCAACACCAACTGCTGGAAGTGCGGGCGTTGTCCCCGGTGTATTAATGGCCGTTCGTGAACGTCTTTCTTTGACACACGAGCAACAACTAGACTTTTTATTCACAGCAGGAGCATTTGGATTAGTCATTGCAAACAATGCTTCAATCAGCGGTGCCGAAGGCGGTTGTCAAGCGGAGGTTGGTTCCGCTAGCGCAATGGCAGCTGCGGCTTTAGTTTGTGCTAAAAATGGCACACCTCATCAAGCTGCTCAAGCAATTGCCATTACTTTAAAAAATATGATGGGACTGATTTGTGATCCTGTTGCAGGACTAGTAGAAGTTCCCTGTGTGAAACGAAATGCTTTAGGTTCCTCACAAGCTTTTATTTCAGCAGACATGGCACTTGCAGGAATCGAAAGCGTCATCCCACCAGACGAAGTAGTTGCTGCTATGTATCAAGTTGGTCGTCAAATGCCATCGATTTTCAAAGAAACGGCTGAGGGTGGTCTAGCTACTACGCCAACTGCACAGCGCTTAACCAATGAGCTGTTAACTAAACAAGCTTAAAAAGGTCGGGGCAGATAATTCTGCCTCGACCAACCTGAAGACAACAATCCTTTCATGGTTGTTGTCTTCAGGTTTTTTATTTTCTTTACCTATGTATTTGTTAACCGATAAATTCATGCATCCTATCACGGCCAGCCTACTACTATGTTGAAATACATTGTTGCTTCAGAAAAAGTTCTTAGCTTAATAATTGACCTTTTACTATAAACGAATGAATTATTTTTATTTATTATCTGCTCTATCTATTTATACCCTACAAAATAAAGGAACACTATAAGCATCGCTGAAATATCAAGCGAAACGATCACAATTATCAGTGCAGCCGCTCGTTTAAATTGTTTTGGAGTAATTTTATTCTTCCACGTAAAAATCATGGAAAGAGCAATCGGCGCGGAGTAAGGAATAAGTAGCGCAATTACTAAAAGAATAATCAAAGCAAGGTTCCATAATTTCAAATCTTGCATTTCAAATAATCTATTTTTTCTCACTCGTTTACTCAGATATTCTGAGTCCATCACTTCATTTTCAGAATAAAAATAATCAACTGGCAAATCAAACAATTGAGACAATAGAATAATATTATCCGTAGTAGGAATCGCTCGTTGATTTTCCCAATTAGAAATTGTTTGTCTAGAAACTAAGATTTTTTCTGCTAATTCTTCTTGTGTTAGTTCTTTTTTCAATCTTTCTGCTTTTATTTTTTGGTACATAGCCATCAAACAAACCCCTTTCCTATATAGTTTTACGAATGTAAAGCCTTATGTAAAACACCTTTGATAGTTAATTACATCATTACGTAGTAAGTTATTTTTGTAAAGAAAAATTTTAGAAAGAAGTGTTGAGAATGTTGGCAAAAAATTTAAAAGTTGTTACAGGTTTATTATCAGTTATTACAATTTCTGGAGCTCTTGCAATTATTCAAGGAATGTACAATGTTGGTAGATACGCTGCTAAGCAATGTGTATCTCGTGGTATTCTTTCTAAAAAAGAATAGAAACCTAACGGTGGTTGGATAATGGCTGGAATTACAGCCTCGTTTGGCTTTCCAGCAGCACTAGGTTTTGATGATTACATGTACAATCGTTAATTTGTCTTACGAAAGGAATAGAAATGAACATATTTAGGGATATTTTTAAATTTTTTATTGATCACTATGATTTCATCGCAATCTTATTACTCTCAGGAGCCGTAATATCTTTATCTATCAAATCCGCTAGACAGCAAGATGAAATTGACCAAATTAAGCAGCAACTTCACACTTACGAAGTACAAGATCTTTTATCAAGAAAAAAATAATTAGCCGAATTCACTAAATTGATTGTTCTTACAAAAATCTTGATAATAAAGTGGCTGTAACAAAGGTGGTTACCTTCAAAAAAATAAGAAGGACTTTCTAAAAATCTCTTCTCAAATGTTTGTGACACTTCGACTTATTTACGAAGGAGTTACTTCTTGAACACCGTTTATTCAGAGAAAGAGCAGTGACAAAAATTTCGTCACTTCTCTTTCTCCATTTTATTAGTGTATTTAAATATAGATAGAAAGTTTTTGACTACAACTCCCTCACCTAATCCAACAATGTTGTATTTTTTACTTCTTCAATTGTTTTTGTTCCAGCCAATTGCATAGTAATTGATAGTTCTTTATTGAAATGTTCAAAAACAGAAGTTACGCCTTCTGCTCCGCCTAAATTCAACCCATAAATCACTGGACGACCAATTGCTACTAAGTCCGCACCACTTGCCAATGCTTTGAAAACATGTTCACCACGACGTACGCCTGAATCAAAAACAATTGGTACACGTTTATTAACTGTTGCAGCAATCATTGGTAATACTTCAAATGAGGCAGGACCACCATCTAATTGACGTCCACCATGATTTGAAACCCAGATACCATCTGCTCCAGCAGCAATTGCAACTTCGGCGTCTTCTGGTGATTGAATTCCTTTTACAAAAACAGGAAGATGAGTAAATTCTTTGATTTTTTTGATATCATCCGGAACTAGCCCTTGTTTAGCAGCAGCATAAATTTCAGCAATTCCTTTTCCTTCACCACTTCCACTAGCACTTTGCTCGCTATAAGCAGCTAAGTTAGGCATTGGTAATGGGAATTGGAATTGATTGATGACATCTTCTTCACGATAACCACCTAATGTTGAGTCCGCAGTAAGAATAATTGCTTTTGCTCCGGCTTCCATCGCTTGCGTCAAAATAAATTCATTGAAACCATCATCTTTACTCATATATAGTTGGAAAAATTGTGGCGTATTTGGTGCTGCTGCAGCGGCGTCTTTAATTGTTGTATTCGCATACGTACTGATTGAAAAAATTGAACCAGCTGCTGCTACACCTTTTGCAGTATCCGCCTCACCTTTTTCATGAGCTAATCCTTGCGCAGCTGATGGTGCTTGAATAATTGGTGTATCTAAATCAATACCAAAAACAGACGTGTGTAAATCAGCATGATCAATCCCGCGCAAGACGCGTGGCATAATTTTTTTAGTATTGAATGCAGAAGTATTTTCTTTCATCGTCCATTCATCTTCAGAACCGCCACGAATATAACCGAAAGCACCTGCTTCCATACGTTCTTTCACGCGGTCTTCTAGTGATGCAATGTTTACGATTTCGATTGGATGTTCTTCATTACTTGTATGATAAGTCATTTTGACTCCTTCTTTCTTTTCAACTTTACGAAATTAAGTATATTACTCTTACAAAAAGTAAGCAAATATTTATACTCGACAAAAAGAGCGTTAGCTTAAAATAGCTAACGCCCAATATATTTCAACTAAAAGTTCTTGCTTTATCAATTTTTTAACTAGCTGCATTCTCTTCCCAAATAAATTTCTGCACAAGTTGATCTACTTCTTGATTTTCATGAAGCATACTATGGGAAGCGTTATCTCCTTCGATGACTTTTTCCTTCACTTGGTTTCCGTGCTGGGTTAGCAAAGCAAATACAGCTAACGCACTATTGAGTGGCACCGTTCCATCACTTAAATCGGTTTGACTTAACTGCCCCGCAATTAACAACACCTTTGTCTGTGTAGGAACATTGTCAATCATTTGCTGATAGTCTTGATAGCGACTGGAAGTGACTGCCGGACCATTTGCTCGTTCATCTGTTAAAGTTTGTGCACTATCATCTGTAAAGTCATTAAATGGCGCACCAATCGCTACAAATTTTTCGACTTGAGGTAACGAAGTCTCTTGGCCATAAGTTACCAAGTAGCGCAATGCACTTACGCCCCCCATCGAATGCCCAACAACATTCACTTTTTCCACACCATACGTTGTTTGTAAATAGGTTAAACAGTTTTTGATCCACTCCGTCTGATTCCACTCATTGTTGACATTATCAGTAAACAAAACTTGAATCATTGGATTTTCTGCCTGCTGACTTAACTTGCCTGTTGCTTGAACCGTTCCATCTGGACTGACCGTCAACTGAAGCGATTGCTTTGCTAGTTGCTTTTCTTCTAACCGTTGCAACATGCCCTTAAAAGAATTGACTGTTCCACTGTAGCCGTGAAAAAAAAGTGTTGGTGTCGTTGACTTCTTTGGCGCATCGCTCGTTTGCGTCGTTTTTTCAGTTTGTGTAGACGCATTGGAACTAGATTTATCATTTGTTCTTTGACAACCAGCCATGATGACCAGCCCTAATAAAAGTAAACTGATGATCAAAGCAGGATTGATTTTCTTTGAGTTAAATTTTTTCAATGACCTGATTCCTCCTTTTCACACACGATCCGTCTTATCTACTAAAAAAACCTGAAGCGCCAATCACTAGGATTAGCATTTCAGGTTTCTGTTTAATTAGTCAATTTTATCTACTTGATCGAAGTCAAGCTCAGTACTTGTTTCACGACCAAACATATCGATATTTACTTTTAGTTTTTCTTTTTCTTCATCGACTTCAGTTACGTGTCCTTCAAGTCCAGCAAATGCACCTTCAATAATTTTCACTGTTTCGCCAACGCCAACTTCTAAATCATTTTGGCGTACGCTCATACCGATTGAACGTAAAATGTGATTTGCTTCTTCAGGTAACAATGGAGCAGGTTTACTACCAGCACCGTGAGATCCTACAAAACCAGTTACTCCTGGAGTATTACGAACAACATACCAAGAACCGTCGGACATAATCATTTCAACTAGGACATAACCAGGAAATGTTTTATGAACCGTTTCTTTTTCTTTGCCATTTTTCACTTCAGTCTCTGTTTCTTCTGGGACAACGACACGGAAAATATAATCAGCCATTTTCATGCTTTGCGCACGAGATTCAATGTTTGCCTTTACCTTATTTTCATAACCAGAATACGTGTGCAGCACGTACCAATTTTTTTCAAAAGATTCCATTTACGGCTCCTCATTTCGTTGTAAAATAAAAAAACCTCAGTCACCCGAAGTTTTTCTTCCATCCAATTATAGCACAAATCACGCTCGTTTACTAGCGTCTTATTTAAGAACTAATGCAAACAAGCTTTGGATTGCTGTGTCCATAATGAAAAACATCAAAGCAAAAATAATTGATGTTTCAATGACAACTAAAGTGTCACGACGTAATTGTCTTTTTGTTGGCCAAGTAACTTGTTTCATTTCAGCCAATACACTTTTAATAAATTTCACCGTTGTGTCCTCGTTTCATTCTTATTTTGTTTCTTTATGTAATGTGTACTGATTACAATATTTACAAAATTTATTGATTTCCAAACGCGCGCCACTTTTTCCTTCACTAACCGATTTGGTGTAGTTTCGAGAGCCACAAACGGAACAAGCTAATGCTGCTTTTTTCTTTGCCATCCGTGTCTACCTCCTAACTGAAAATCAAATTTATACATTCTAACAGTAGCATGGAAATAAGTTCTTGTCAATTTGTGATGAGTACTAGCTATTGTTTTATAAATACTTATGATATGATTAGTAAGAAATGAAGTAAAAATGAGATATGGGGGTATTATTATGCTACTTAAAACGCTTGTATATAAGAAAAAAGATCTAACAACTGTAACAGAAACAAATACATTAGAAGAAGCACTTGAAATCTTAGAAACATCTGGTTATCGTTGTGTGCCAATCTTAGATGAATCTGGAAAAATCTTCCGCGGAAATATCTACAAAATGCACATCTACCGTCATAAAGCAAACGGCGGAGACATGACTTTGCCAGTCACTCACCTGTTAAAAAATGCGACAAAGTTTATTTACGTGAATACTTCATTCTTTAAAGTGTTCTTCACAATTAAAGAGTTACCTTATATTGCTGTTCTCGATGATGAAAATCATTTCTATGGCATCTTGACGCATAGCACATTGCTAAACATGTTGTCACAATCTTGGAGCGTTGAGCAAGGAAGCTACGTTCTAACTATTGCTTCTACGGGTAAGCAAGGTGACTTAGCAGCCATTTCTAAAATTATTTCTAAATACAGCAGCATTGCCAGCTGTATCACATTGGATATTGGCAAAGACGAATTTATTCGTCGCACATTGATTACCTTACCAGCTGACACAGACCAAAAACTTTGCGATACAATTGTTGAACATTTGGAACGTAAAAACTACAAAGTTGTCGAAATCGAAAATTTAAGAGATATGTAGGTAACAAAAAAAGTTACGCTAAATTGGCGTAACTTTTTTTCGTATAAGATTCTATTTTCATCTCTTTTAGGCAAACTCTCAAAAATACAAAAAGAACTAGCCCTCACTCTAACAAGAGAGTTGGCTAGTTCTTTTTAACTTCATTGACTCACTTACCACCCATTTTGGCGGTGCTGTTTAAGCTATTACTCGCGCAACTGCTTTGTTTATTGATTATTCATTAACCAACTGACACAAGCGAACGCCAAATAATTTTTTAGTCGGCTGTTGCTCGTGTTAGAAAAATCTATACTCTTTTATCGAATCCAATTGCTCGATTCAAGTAATACATAATTGGTGCCGAAATTGCCATTGTCACGAACTCACTCAACGCCAATGTTCCATATGTGATCCAAAAAGGTTTCCCGCCTGTTGGCACTAGCATATACGCAATCAAGATCATACTCACTGTGAAAAATAGCGTATTCAATGCTAAGCGAACTTTGACATTTTTTACTTTATTATACAATAGAGCTGTAATACCTAATGCAAGCAATGTTTGTCCACCACCGAACAGGACATCTAAAATACCAAAGCCAAAAAATGCATTATATACAACTACACCACCCAAGACACCCCATAATAATTTTCGGTTGAAGACGACTAAATGGTTCAAGCTTTCCGAAATTCGAATTTGAACGGGACCTGATGAAAGTGGTGTAATAAAAGTTAACGCCAAATATAAAGCCATCACAATTCCGTTAATCATTACTACTCTTAAACGCTGATTACTCTTTGTTCTCATTTCCTTTTCCTCTTTTCTCCTAGTTTTGTTAACGCGGGATGGTCGACGAACCGCAAAGGGTATTATAGCAGATGTCTTTTACTTTTCAACCATACTTTTGCTTTTTTAGTAGCCAGCACCAGTGCAAACGCTTGCAAAAACGTGCGTTTTATGGTATAAAGTAAGTGTAAGAGGACATAGGAATTCCCCGTCACGCAAACGAAGTAGGTTTTGCACGCAGAGAATTGTTATGAACTTAAATAAACAACAGAAAGGTGTGGGAATTTGAGCTACCTCTTACTATTACCAGGGTCTAGCAAGCAGCGGAAGAACTAAGTGGACATTTCGAACCTTAGAATTCTTCTCCTTACGCAGTTAAGGATTAAGCACTTGCTAGACTTTTTTTGTTTTTTTCGTGTAAGTTCTTTTTTATTTCGGATTTCCTCTGCTATAATAACTAGGAATCTGCAAAAAAAGATCTTTTTTTGCGTTAGCCACAGGAGGCACACATGAATTTTCATTATCATCTTTTAATCAACCGAGCTGCTGGAAGTGGCAATGGACAGAAAGTCGCCGATAAAATGTTACCTATCTTCGATCAGTATCGAGCTACCTATTCTGTCTACTATTCAGAATATCCCGGACATGATGCAGAGCTAGCGGAACAACTTGCCAAAGCTACACTGGTGCCATGGACTACTGAAAATCAAGAAACATTGACTACCTTTCCACTCCTAGTTATCGTCGGTGGTGACGGTACGCTACACCAAGTTTTAAATACCTTTTACCAATTAGATTTGGAATTCCCCGTTGCTTATGTTCCAGCTGGTTCTGGAAATGATTTTGCTCGAGGAATTGGCTTATCTCGCAATACAGAACAAGCGGTCACTAATTTATTGAACACAACCGAGCCACAGGAAATCAATCTGCTGACTTATCAAGAACAAGTGACCGATACTAAAGGGGTTTTAGTCAACAATTTGGGAATTGGTCTTGATGCAGCAATCGTTCATGCAACAAACCATTCTGCTACCAAAGAGCGCTTAAATAAATATAATTTAGGCTCACTTTCCTATATTTTATCCATTTTACGTGTCTTTTTTACACAAAAAGGATTCCCAATTTTGGTAGATGTTGGCGGGAAAACAATAAATTTTGAAAAAGCTTTTCTTTGTACTACAACCAACCATCCTTATTTTGGGGGCGGCGTTGCTATTGCACCAACTGCTGAGGCATTTAAGCCAACGATTGATTTCGTTGTGGTTGAAAGAATTAATTTATTCAAAATTATTTGGATCGTGATTTTATTACTACAAAAGAAACAATTGAAATCAAAAAATTTCCATCACTTTACTACAAGCAAACTACGCATCGTTTCCACGACTCCCCAGTTTGGTCAAGCAGACGGTGAAGACATTGCACCTCAATCATTTGATTTACAGTTTGGAACAAAAAACCAGTCATTCTGGTGCCAGACGAAAAAATAAGGTCATGTTTCTAAAACAATTAATACATGCTAAAAAGCAATTAGCGGGTAAAATCAACGATGGTTGATTTTACCCGCTAATTTTAGTATTTTTTCATTGCAAACGAATCTTTTCCATCCCAATCATTGGATCGATTGTTTGATTTTCAATTGCTTCACTTGTTAAAATATACGTTTTAGGTTGTTCGTTTGATGCCACTTCTTTTTCCGTTTCGATCGTTTGTGTTTCAAACAAAGGAACTTCTTCGACAATAAATTCATTTCTTACTTCTTTTTTGTTGGAAACAGTACGCTCTTCTTTTTTGGCTGTCTTTACTACTTTTTCTGATACTTCACTTGTATAGGAACCATCTTCAAAAGGATCATTTCCAGCTAACGAATCTTCATAAGCAGTCAACTTCGTCCGTGTCACAAGCGTCATGCTATCATTTTCTTCAATTCTTCGCTTCAAGGTTGTCATTCGACTAGCAGTTTCATTTTTCACACAAGTCAGGTAAGCTTGTTCTTCTCCAAGCAAAATCAACAGGTCTTTACTTCGGGTAACTGCCGTATACAATAAATTACGTTGCAACATTCGTTGATACTGATGCACCATTGGCAAGATAACCATCTTAAATTCACTACCTTGTGATTTATGGATCGAGCAACAGTAAGACAAAGTAATTTTATTCCACTCGTTTCGCTTATACGTTACCTCATTTGCATCAAATTGAATGACTAATTCATCCACTTTATCGTCAGAATCCTTTGCTAAAATAATTCCCGTAATCACACCCATATCACCGTTGAAAACATTCAATTCTGGCGTATTGACTAATTGTAATACTTTGTCGCCAATTCGATAAACTGTTTCATTCCATCGAACTTCTTTTTTATTTGGTCCACCTGGATTAAAAATTTCTTGCATCATTTTATTCAGTGCATCAATTCCTGCTGCCCCTCGATACATCGGAGCTAATAATTGAATATCTTGCGCAGTAAATCCTTTATTTTTAGCTTTTTCTACGATCTGCGAAATCAAAGGTTCGATTTGGTACGCATCACTTCTAAAAAAAGAGCGATCTTTTTGATTTTTCGTAAAATCACTAGGCAAGCGCCCTTCCTTGATTTCATGTGCTAACGGAATAATACTGGATCCGTCGCCTTGGCGATAAATCTCATTGAGCTCCATTTTTGGAATCTGTTCGATGTTTAGCAAATCATGTAAAACTTGCCCAGGACCAACAGATGGCAGCTGGTCTTTATCTCCAACTAAAATCACCTGCATATTTGTTGGAATTGCTTTAAACAAAGTATTTGCTAACCACGTATCAACCATCGACATTTCATCCACAATTAATAAACCGCCTTCTAATTCCTTGGTACTGACAGAAGGTGTTTTTTCACGCCCATTCAAGCCAAGTAGACGATGAATCGTACTTGCCGGTAAACCCGTTGTTTCATTCATCCGTTTAGCTGCCCGACCTGTTGGTGCTGCCAATAAAATAGGAAATAGTTCTTGCGTATATTTATTGGGATCTAGTTCAATTCCATTTAGTTCAGCAAACAAATTGACGATTCCGTTGATGACTGTTGTTTTCCCCGTTCCCGGCCCACCAGTTAAAATAAATAAAGGCGAGCGAATCGCTTCAGCAATCGCTTTTTCTTGTGAATCACCATATTGAATTCCAAAGATTTTTTCGACGCGTCGAATGTTCTTAGTGACTTCTTTTTCAGGATAATGAATTTCTTTTTTACGACTTAACAATCGTTGAATTGAATTGCCGATCCCCCACTCTGAAAAATACAAGCTGTTTTCATATAGGTTAGTTTCCTCTTGCTGGATTTTTCCTTCTTCGACTAGCTGAATAATGACTGTGGCAACTTGATCGGGTTCAATCTCAACTGGACGACTGGTTTCTAAAATCCGGATCGTTTGCTCCAATAGTGTGTCAGCGGGAACATAAGTATCACCTGTTTGGACACTGTGTTGAAAAATTTGATGTAAAATAGCCGCACGGATTCGTCTTGGCGAGTCAGAAGCAATCCCAATTTGTTCTGCCAAATTGTCCGCTCGTTTAAACCCGATTCCTTCGATATCTTCGACTAATTGATACGGGTTTTCTTGAATAATATCTAACGCTTCATTTTTGTATGCTTGATAGATGCTGAAAGCCAATTGACTACCGAAGCCATAGCGATTCAATCCCATAATGACTTGATCCATTCCGTGATTCAAGCGAATCGTTTCAGCAATCATGTCACGCTTTGGTTTCGTTAAACCAGAGATTTGTCGTAAAAGAGAAGGATCTTCAATGATTTTTTCAATGGCATCTTCCCCCAGCATCTCAACAATTTTTTCAGCTGTTTTTTTACCAATCCCTGGAAATTTTTCACTTGAGAGATACGAAACGATCCCATTAGCCGTTGTTGGTTTTTCTTGCTCATAACGTTCAACTTTTAACTGACGGCCGTATTTAGGATGGTCAACTAGTTCACCATAGAAACGATACGTCTCATTTTCTTGGATTTCCCCGAAACTCCCCGTAACGACAATTTCTTTTTCTCGATAATCTGCACTCGTTTCATTCACATGGACTAAGAGAACTTTATAAAAATTACTTGGATTTTGAAAAAAAATCGCGGCAACTGTCCCAACGAAATATGGCATTTCTTCTGGCTGCATCGAAGCCGCCTCCTTCATCTATAGTAACGGTTCTGGTTTATTCTCCAAGCCTAAAAAATCGACTTCATTCCAAACTTTTAGTTGGTAAGGTAATAAGTTATTTGGCTCTTCTGTCTCTAGTATAGTCAAACTGCTATTAAATAAGCCACCCATTTCACGTAATTGGCTTAGTTCTTTTCCTGTCATCCATTGAATTGCAGCCGTCAACGATGCACCATGTCCCACGAACAAAATGGGACCATCATGTTGCGCCACTGCATCTGCTACAACCGTTTCAATTCGCGTAATCGCAGCCGTAATTGGCTCACCATTAAACGGTGTTGGATCATATTTATCTAAATGATTACGCAAATTAGGTAGATTTTCCGGGAATCTTTCATACATTTCTTCGATTTTTTGACCTTCCAGCAAACCTAGTCCTAGCTCACGAAGTTTATCCGTAAAAATAATTTCAACTGGGTGTGCCAGCATTTGATTGATTCCTTCAGCTGTATCACGTGCTCTCTTCGCCGTGCTTGCGTAAATGACTTCAAAAGGAACGTTTTTCACTTTTTCCCCTAGCGCTTTGATTTCTTCATAACTTTGTGGGAGTAAAGGTGAATCTCCATTACTTCCTTGGAAACGACGTTCTTGGTTCCACTCTGTTTTACCATGTCGGGTAAAATATAAATCCATTTTTCCTCACACCTCACTCATTTATCTAGCATTCTTTTTACTATTTTTTATCAAAGATTAGTCTAGTTTATCATGTTCATAGTGGTGTGTTAATTCTAACGCAGGAAATCCTTGTTGGCGCAATGCTTCATATACGATAATCGCTGCCGTGTTCGATAAATTTAGTGAGCGTACATGTTCATCATTCATTGGGATGCGTAAACATTTTTCTTCATTATTACGCATAAATTCTTCAGGCAATCCTGTCGTTTCTTTGCCGAATAAAAAGAAATGTTCTTCACCATCTGCAAAGTTTTCATCACTATAGATTTTATTGGCAAATTTTGAGATTAAATGTAATTTTCGATCCCCCAAAAAATCTAAAAATGCTTCAAGATTTGGATAATACTTGATATTAACGTCATTCCAGTAGTCCAACCCCGCACGTTTTAAATGTTTATCATCTGTCGAAAATCCTAAAGGCTCGATCAAATGTAAAGGTGTGTTCGTTGCAGCACATGTTCGTGCGATATTTCCAGTGTTCGCTGGAATCAAAGGTTCAAATAAAACGATATGATTCATCTGTTGCTCATCCTCTCATGGTAATGTTCATTTTTTATAATAAATACGATTGAATTTTGGCATAAAAAAAAACGTATCAACTCGGTGTTAGTCACTGCGAGTCGTTACGTTAGTGAAGCTCTTCTCACTATCTTTTATCAGAACAGGAACCTGATAAAAACCAATGAAAAAACAACTTGTTGCTACTATATCACCATTAAATTATTTTTGCAACCACTTGTTAATAAAAACTCAATATAAACGGTTTTTCTTAGTGCCTTTTAATAATTCAACATCGATTGTAATTTTTTCCAGCGGATGCTTGTACAAATTCTCTTTTATTTCTGGCGCAACTTGCCATTCCAAAGGTGACATCGCCAAGAGATCTTGTCGATTTTTTTCGGGGATTTCAAATTCATACGTGACACGCTGACGTTCAATCAAGTCTAATGATTCAGTAAACTTTGTGACAACTCGCTCATTTGAATAATTTTGTTTTTCTGGTTGATCCGGATAAAAAGCTTGTCGTAATTCTTTCAAATAGTTCTCTTGAGGTACAATTTTTAAAACCGTGCCATCATCTGTTAACACACGTTGAAATTCTTGATAGTGTGACGGCGAAAAAATATTTAAAATCGTTGAAAACTGTTGTGATGCAAACGGCAGGTTCGTCAAATCTGCCACACACCAGAATGCAGGGATTTCTTGTTCCGTTGCAGCATACACGCCTTCTTTAGAAATATCAAACCCAACTGCTGTATTTATTTTTTGCAATTCATTGATTTCATTTAAAAAACTACCTTCTCCGCAACCAACATCTAAAACACTCGCTCCTTCTGGTAGGTTTTTTGCAAGCAATTCGATTACCGGTTGGTACATTCCTGAACGAATCATTCGGCGTCTAGGAGCAAACATTTCTTGGTCATAGTCCGTTTTCACTGCATGTGATAAAAAATAAAGTGTTCCTTTTTTGGATAAATCAAAACGATGGCTGTTTTGACAAATTAAACCTTGTTCTGTTGCAACAATTGATTCCTGACAAACAGGACAACAAAACAATTGCTGATGTTTCAGTAAAAACTGGCGTCCACGGTCAATTTTTTTTAGCATATATTTCCCTCATTTCATTTTTATCTTACCTGTTGGCGAAAACTTTAGCAACCGGAAAAAATGTGTTACAATGCCCAAGAAGAAGAGCAAAGGAGTGCTGTTTATGATTAAAGAATTTTGTGCCGAAAATTACACCTCGATCCCTTTAGCGATTTCCCGCGGCGCGAACCGGATTGAGTTATGCGACAATCTTGCTGTGGGAGGAACCACACCAAGTACTGGCGTAATTGAAGAAGCTTTAAGTTACGCTGGTGAAAAAGAAGTCCCCGTGATGACGATTATTCGTCCGCGTGGAGGCGACTTTGTTTACAATGATATTGAATTAAAGATTATGCACACTGATTTGATTGAAGCAAAGAAATTAGGAACAGATGGTGTTGTTATTGGCTGCCTGACTCCTTCCGGTTGGCTGGATGAAGAGGCTTTAGAGTTGTTGATCGAAACAGCAGAAGGTCTACAGATTACTTTCCACATGGCATTTGACAGTATCCCCGAAGAGCGTCAATTTGCAGCGATTGATTGGCTAGTTGAACACGGCGTTGAACGAATTTTAACCCATGGTGGCACAGCTGGTACACCAATTGAAGATAACTTTGCACATTTGAAAAAATTAATTGCTTATGCAAATAATCGTTTGATTATTTTACCTGGTGGTGGTGTATCTGATAAAAATGCAGAACAAGTTGCAAAAGAATTAGGTGTCACTGAAGTACATGGAACAAAAATTATTCCACTGGATTAACCACAAAAAGGGAGTGTGGCCTGATTAGGTCACACTCCCTTTTGATTATATAAATAATTGCTCGCTAATTTGTTGAAGCTGAACGCTTTGAGCCACAGCCTCATCCACGGTGTTCTCAAAACAGCTTCTTCGGCATAAGCCAATCTTTCATAAAAATATGAGAAGCTATTTTTAGAAAGAATGTCTTATTGCTTGAAGCTGAGCATTTTGAGCCACAACCTTACATAAAATACCCCATAAACAAAGAAGCAATATTAAAATAAATCAACACACTTGTCAAATCACTTAAAGTGGTAATAAAAGGCCCACTCGCAACTGCCGGATCAAATCCCAAACGATCCATCAACATTGGAATCAAACTTCCCGCTAGGTTAGCAACTGTAATCGCAAATAACATTGCCATACCAATAACAAAACCTAAAATAAAATTATTCTTCCAAAAACCAACAATCAAGAAAATAGTTAGACCTGTCACAGCTCCAGTAACTAAACCTGTGAAAACTTCCGCTAGAATCAATCGTGTAAAACTATTTTCTTTTTCATCCGAGATAGCCAATCGTCGCACGGCAACCGCCAATGATTGCGTACCCGCATTCCCAGCTGTCCCCGTAATTAGTGAAATAAACACCGCTAAAATACTCGCTTCACTCACAAGGTCTTCGTAATGACTAATCAATGATGCTGTTGACATTCCTAAAAACAATAGCGTAATCAGCCACGGTAGTCGCCTGGATGCAGCCTTGATTGGATTTTCATTGACTTCTTCTACATTGACCCCAGCCAAACCAGAGTAGTCACTTGCTGCTTCATCATCAATAACGTCAATGATATCATCAACCGTTACGATTCCTAACAAATGATCATCATAGTCAGTAACTGGTAATGCTAGAAAGTCATAGTCCCGAAATGTTTGCGCCACGTCTTCTTGGTCATCACCCACATGCACTGAAATAATTCGTTCACTCATTAAGTCAGCGATCATTGTATCGTCATCGTTGACAATCAAATCGCGCAAAGAAATAACACCAACTAGTTTTCCTTCTTGATTGACCACATAAATGTAGTAAATCGTTTCAGCCACATCTGCCTCATTTTTCAATACATACATCGCTGAACGAACGGTTTGATTTGCAACGATTGAAACAAATTCCGTTGTCATGATAGCGCCGGCTGTTTCATCTTCATAGTGTAACAATTCTTTGATTTCACTGGCATCTTCAGTGGACATCAAACTTAAGTATTTAGCTATTTGTTTTTTATCTAACGTATTTAACAAATCGACCGCATTATCGGTATACATTTCTGCCAACATATCCGCGGCATAGCTTGGTCGCATCTCTGCCAAATATTCCTTCATATGTTCATTATCTTCTTCAATCACGTCGAACATATCGGCTAATTCTTTTGGCGAAAGATACGTATAGATCAATTGACGATCATCTTCAGGGAGTGACTGGTAGAACTGCCCCTGCTCATAAATATGCATCTCCAAGAAATCATTTCTAAATTCTTGAATATTATTTGTCTTCAAATCCTGAGCCAACTGGGCAAATCTTTCCTCTAATTCTTGATTTTCGTCCAAACCAATCTCACCTCACCTTAATCTTTAAAACGTTTGATCACTGCCGCCATATCTTCTGCTAGTGGCTGCTTAAATTCTAATAATTCTTGAGTAAAAGGATGATAAAAGCGTAAATCATAACAATGGAGCGCCTGTCTTTGGATACCCAAATCCATGCGTCCCTCATACATATCATCGCCTAACAAAGGACAACCTATTGCAGCAAAATGAACCCTAATTTGATGCGTACGCCCTGTATGAAGTTGAATATCAACTAACGCTGCATCTGAAAAAGCTTGATCAAGCCAATACTCTGTTTCCGCAGCTCGACCTTCTGGGGAAATCGTTCGTTTCAGTAACGAAGTATAGTCCCTCGCAATTGGCAATTCAATGCGCCCATGCGTTTGTAATTCATTCATTTTTCCGCTAACTAATGCTTGATATTTCTTCGTAAATTTCTTTTCTCGAAGTTGCGTATCCAACTTGGCATGAGCAAAACCATGTTTGGCAAATAGCATCAATCCAGATGTATCTCGATCCAATCTGGTTACTACGTGGATCACTTGGTTTTCATACGCTTGTTTTTTGTAATACGCTTTGACCCGATTCGCCATCGTACCATTAGGATGGTATTGTGCCGGAATCGAAGAAACACCCGCTGGTTTATTGACTACCAAAACATGTTCATCTTCAAAAACAATGTCGATTGGTGTCTCATCTAAAAGAACCGTTTCATGCTCTCCTTCAGCAGGAATCACAATGGTTACCTTATCATTGTCTGTCAGAGAAAACAAGACATTTTCAACTTGGTCATTGACTTTGATTTCGCCGCCTTGGAATTTTATTTTTGCTAATAAACCTTTAGAAATCCCTTGTTCTTTCAAGAAATATTTTACTTGTTGCGGATGCTCCTTTTGATAAACCCATGTAAACTGCATACTATCCCTCACCAATAAAGGCATCCTTCACGCGATGCCAAAAATGCATATGTCGATAAGAAGCAAAATGGATGCGTTCTTTCGCAATTCGGTAATAAATTGAATGAATGTGTCCCTTTGCCACGTCCAATTGATCAACTGTCACCAAATAATCTTCTGTATTTTCTAACTTGATTTCAACCCACTCATCTTGCCCAATTACAATGGGGGAACCTAACGTCCGAAAAACACGATTATTCAAAGAGGCAATTTCTGTTAATTGAAAGGCATTAATACTAGGATGGATAACTGCTCCACCAATACTTTTATTGTACGCAGTAGAACCAGTCGGCGTTGAAACCGCCAATCCATCACCACGAAAACTTTCAAACAATTCATCTTTGATATACACATCAGCAACCATCGTCCGGTTCGCACGTTTGATTGTTGATTCATTCAATGCAAAAAAATGTTTATCTGGTTGATCATTTGTGTAACTAATTCGCACATCGAGTAACGGATAACTAACACTTTGTTCGCGCGTCGTCAATAAACTATCGACTAACTCTTCTAGTTCGTAATCGCGCCAGTCTGTATAAAAACCAAGATGCCCAGTATGCACACCTAAAAAGCGAACTTCATTCAACCGATGATTAAACCGATGAAAAGCCGAAAGTAACGTTCCATCCCCTCCAACCGAAATCACCAATTCTGGATTTTTTTCATTGATTTTGATACCAGCTTGCGTTAAAAGAGCAACCAACCGTTCGGTAACTTCTAATGTTTTTGCTTCATTATTATGAACAATGGCTACTTTCATTCGTTGCCTCCTTGCTTCTCATCTTCTTTATCCAGCAATGTTCGATAATAAACATCATCTGATTTTCCTCGACCATGAGAAAATAGGCGCTGTGCCTCTTGAATTTCTTCACGAATATTAGACATTTCTTCGTCTAATTGATAGGCAGCTTCTGCGGCACGTTGCAATCGTTCACTCATTTCTTCTGGAAAGACGCCTTGGTATTTATAATTTAGCGAATGTTCAATTGTTGCCCAAAAATTCATCGCTAATGTTCGAATTTGGATTTCAGCTAATATTTTCTTTTCGCCGCTAATCAACTGAACAGGATATTCGATTACTAAATGATAGGAACGATACCCACTCGCTTTTTTATTCGTAATGTAGTCTCTTTCTTGAATTACCTTCATGTCTTTACGCTTACGAATCACTTCCACAACTTGGTGGATATCTTCGACAAACTGGCACATAATACGTAACCCAGCAATATCGGACATTTCTTCTTCTAACCGTCCCATTGGAATATGTCGTAACTGAGATTTTGTTACAATGCTATCGACTGGTTTCACACGACCAGTTACAAATTCAATTGGCACATGTTGATTTTGTTCACGGAATTGTTTACGAATCCCACGTAACTTAACTTTCAATTCTGATACAGTTTGTTCATATGGTGCTAAAAATGTTTCCCAATCTCGTTCCATAACTCATACCTCTACTTTGCACTGACATTCATTGCCTATTTTACCATACAACCAAGAGTTTCCGTAATCGTTCACCCTTTCATTGACCAGAAAAGAAAATTTAGGCAAAATAAAGAAAAAGGGGCGAATAACATGGCAGAAAATTTAGAGATTGAATTCAAAACAATGCTTTCTCAATCAGAATATCAACAATTGATTACCCATTATCAATTGACAGCAACCGATTTTAAAACGCAAACAAACAGTTACTTTGACACACCTGATTTTCAATTAAAAGCAAAAAATTGTGGACTACGCATCCGAAGATATGAGGACTTGGCAGAATACACATTAAAAACGCCAACAACATCTGGACTTTTAGAAACAACTGATACACTAACCAAAGCTTGTGCTGACGACATCCTCCAATCAAATGTGCTACCAATCACAGGTCACGTCTTTGAAAAGTTAATTGATCTTGGCATTCACTCCTCTCAACTCATCAAAACTGGAGAGTTAACGACTAAACGTGCAGAGTTTCACATAAAGGAAGGCCTCTTAGCTATCGATCAAAGTTGGGCACAGAATTTACATGACTATGAATTAGAGCTCGAAGTACAGGACACGACTACTACAAGCGCTGATTTTTTGCAGTTTCTAAGTTCTTTCAACCTTCCTTATCGTCCGGCGAAAAATAAAATCCATCGAATGATTGAGGCAAAAAATTAGATTTCTTTCATTTTCACAAGGCGCATGAGTTCATTTTTTGCGCCTTTTCTGTTAAGTTATAGTCTGTGGATGAAAGTATTCACTAATTATATAGAATCTATTTTTGGGGGAGATTCATATGATCGAAATTTATCTTTTCGTGAACCCTTTGGGGAAATACTGTTTTAATATGGAACGGCAGCTGTTACAGTTCATCGAAGAAGAATATGGGACGACAAATCTAAAAAACAAAAAAGTTCAATTTCGTTTTTTACCTTTAGTTAACTTGCAGACAATCGGGGATGTCATGCAAACACGAGGCATTGATCGTCAAGATTTAGAAGAACGTAACAATTTATTTTCAACAATCTACTCTGCATCACTTGATTGTAAAGCTGCACAGTTTCAAGGAAAGAAAAAAGGACGTCAATTTTTGATTAAATTGCAAGAAGCTGTAGGCTGTAAAGATATTCCTTATTCACAAGCTTTATCTGAGGAACTTTTTACGTCTATTGGTGGAGATTTAGCAATGTTCAAAGAAGACCGTCAATCTGAATTTGTAAAAGAAGCTTTTTTCTCTGATCAGAAAATCGCTCGAGAGATGGGGATTACCAAACATCCTTCCGCGGTTGTTTATAACTACGCATATGATTGTGATTTCGGCGTTTTAGTCGAAGGGACAAATACTGCTCACCGTATTCAAGAACTTTGTAAAGTAACTGATGAATCCTATCAAATTTTTACTGGTCAACAATTACATACAACTGGTTCAAAATTTACAACTGGCGCAAGCCACTTATCTTTACTTTCAAATTAACTTTGATTCAAAACAAATGAGATCTATTTAACATCCAAGACAGATTGAATATTCTGTTTTGGATGTTTTTTATTTCACTAAAAATAAAGAGCCTCGACAAAAGTCGAGACTCTTTATTCAGCTTTATAAACTCTTTCCTATTTCTGCACACGAAAGATTTGCTTTCTCACTAGAAACATTCTTTGCTCGCTTGATTTTTATAACTCACCAATCAATGCTTCTAATTCATCTAAACGTTTTTCAAACATCGCCATTGCATCTTCAATATAAGCTGCTTGCGTCATATCAACACCTGCTTTTTTCATTACTTCCACTGGATAATCGCTGTTTCCTGCTTTCAAATAAGCTAGGTAGTTACCTAACGCATCTGGTTCTTTCGCCCAGATTTTCTTCGCTAATGCAGACGCTGCAGAAAATCCTGTCGCATATTGGAAAACATAGTAATTATAATAGAAATGTGGAATCCGTGACCATTCATATTTGATTTCTGGATCTTCTTCTACTGCTGGTCCGTAATATTTTGCATTTAATTTTCCATAACTTTCACTTAAATATTCACTTGTTAATGGCACACCTTTTGCGTCTTCAACATACATAAAATGTTCAAATTCAGCAAATTGTGTTTGACGGAAAATTGTTCCTTTGAAACCATCCAAATAATGATTTAACACGTATGCACGCACACGAGGATCTGTTTCTGTTTCCAACAAATACTCAGTCAAAATATTTTCATTTGTTGTCGAAGCAATCTCTGCCAAGAAAATTGAATAATCTCCATAAACATAAGGTTGGTTTGAACGAGTAAAGAAACTATGCACGCTATGACCCATTTCATGAACTAAGGTAAATAATTGATCTAGTGTATCATGCCAATTCAACAAAATGTATGGTTTCGTATCATAGCTTCCTGAAGAATACGCTCCGCTGCGTTTCCCTTTGTTTTCAACCACATCGATCCAACGATCAGCAAATGCTTCTTCAACAACTGCCATGTACTCTTCACCCATTGGCTGTAAAGCTTCTAAGGCTTTTGCTCTTGCATCCTCATAAGAAAACTTGATTGGCGCTTCCCCTAATACCGGAGTATACAAATCATACATGTGTAGTTCTTCAACATTTAATAAACGTTTACGCAATTCCATATAACGATGTAATAATGGCAAATGCTTATTCACTACTTCAACCAATGTATCATATACACTTTCAGGCACATGGTTGTTGCTTAAAGAAGCTTCACGAGCAGAATGATAATGACGTGCTTTCGCTTTAAAATTGTACCCTTTGATGTGTGCACTCAAAGTCGAAGCAAAAGTATTTCTAAATTGTTCATATACTTCATATAGTCCTTTAAATGCCGCTTCACGTACAGAACGGTCTGTACTTTCTAACAACTGACCATAGACCCCATGAGAAAGTTGGATTTTTTCGCCATTTTCTCCTGTGATAGTTGGAAAAACTAAATCAGCATTATTCAATACGGAAAATGTACTACTTGATGCACCAAAAATTTCTCCAGCACCAGCTAAAAGTGCTTCTTGATCAGCCGATAAGACGTGCGCACGATTATCTACCATTTGCTGAACAAAATGGCGATAGATTTCTAATTTTGGCTCTTCTTCAAAGTAACTCCAAATCGTTTCATCTGATAATTGGAGAACTTCTGGTTCCAACCAAGAAACTGATTCACCCACTTTTGCCATTAAGCTACCCGCACGTGAATGCAAAGCTTGATATGTCGTGTTTGCAGTATCTTGATCATTCTTCAAATGAGCGTAAACGTACAACACTTCAATTTTACGATAAACATCTAAAACAAACTCAAGCGCATTCAAAAATGCGGTTGCGCCGTTAGCTAGCGTTCCCTTATACTTTTCTGCCTGTGTCAGTTCCTCAGATAGTTCTTGATATTTTTCGTCAAATTCTTGATCATTTGCAAAAATTTTCGTCAAATCCCAAGTTAAATTTTCAGATAGTTCTTCGCGATTCGGTAATTGGGTTGTTTCACTCATGAAATCGACTCCTTTTTCTTAATCTTTCTTCATCTTATCACAAATTTTCTCAGACAAAAGCTTCTTGCTTAAATTCGTCTAAATATTCTAACAAAAGTTTTTTAACTTTTTAGTTATCCACTTTCTTTTTCCATAGGTCACAACACTCTTCAAAAAATCGCCAACACGTTTGTTCTTTCGAAATCAACGGAAACAACCACTCTGGGGCCACGTCTTCAAGCTTTTCACGCCAGCAAAGATAATGAAGCAGTCGTTTTTCCTGCAACGTTTCCTCAAATAGCACTCGATACACAAGCACGTTTGTCCCAAAGAAAAAGAAAAATGCACTTTGCTGATAGATCCATGAGGAAAGATAGAGAAGATGCTTTCCTCTCATATAACAAAACTCTTGAACTTGCAAAAGAGCATCTTGTTTCCGGCGCAATTGCCGATTAAGTTCCTGATAAATTTCTTTTTTAGCTCGACTAGCAACGATTTGTGTGTCACTAACCAACTGATTGGTCAGAATCTTAGTTAAAGAACAAGTATAAAATGACCACTCCATTACCCGATAACTGATTTCCTGAGCGACAGACAACGTCAACTCATGATAAAGATACAACTTTCCTGTGTGTCTATCCACCGCCCAAAAATGAACATGACGTTGCTCGTCATAGCGGCAAGCACCTTTCACTAATTGTGATAATTTGGGGCCTGCTAACAACTTTTTGTTAATCAAACTACTGCTAAGAATCCACCAAACGGTGAACTGCTTACGCTGATAATTCGTTGTCCGTTCAATAAATCGTGAATAAGCTAATGGTGAACATTGGATCTCAAATGCAAAATTTCCGCTAAGTAAATCTGGTCTTTGGGCTAATTCAGACAAATAAGGTTCTATTTCTACTTGTTCAGCGAATTTTTTTAACCATTGATAGAAGACTTCTTTCAGGAATACATGCTCCTCTGATTCTGCTTCGCTAAAAACTTGACATACACTACTTTTCTTATGTGCAAAATGTGCACGAACTTGCTTTCCTTGTTTTAAAATCACCGGCAACCGACAGCCTGGACAAAAATAAATTTCTTGTTTCACAGCTTGACTAGCAATGAATCTTTTTCCATATTGATTGATTGCACACAACATTGTACTCTCCCTTTTTTGTTTCTCAAAAAAAGTTACGCGATTTTCAATGATTTTTTTTTTGCAAAAAAAAGCCATTGTTGATATGCAATCAACAATGGCTTTTCCAATGACAATATTTAGTTGAAATAAAATCTAGTGCGTTCAATCGCATTTCGTTCCATTAAACATTTTCCATGCTCACTCAACGCGTCTGCAGTTCGATCACTCTTCTTAGAAAATTCAAGAATTCTCGCAATTTGATTTTCTACATCTGCTTGGTTAAGATTTTCGAGCCAAAAATGTACCGATAAATAATACTTTTCGTCAAACAAATATAAATCTGTCCAAGCAGACTCTAATCGCACATCTTGAGCCAACTGAATCATTTGTTCAAAATCATCAAACACAAAAATCGCACGACTCTCATCTGCTTTTACAGGCTCATCTTCCGCATCTTTGGGTTCATCATAATCATCCATCATTTGTTGGCGCAAGAACTCACTAACATCATCTGAGTCAATCGGACCATCATGTGCTTGAATCATTTCTTCATCAGGCAAATTCTTACTAATAAATAATTCTAGCCCATCACCCTTTGGCAAAACTTGGAAAGTCACAGCTTCGCTTCCACGAAATTCTTCTTCGATATCGACTTCTTCTAAAATACTATAGAAGAAATTCTCTATCTCCTTGTGATTACCCAACAAATCTAAAAAAGAAACACCTCGTTCTTCTAAATCTTCATGACCAATCAATACGCGGATGGTATTTTCATTGATATGTTCCATTTCCATTTCGCAACACCTCACTTTGCCGCAACGGTTAATATAGCTTCATTGTAGCGAAAACCAGTTAAATGTAAAGAAAAACCTTACTTTACCAATAGAAAGTTAAAAAATTTTTCTTTATTGAAACAGCTACTGAAACAATCACCCTACGCTATTTTTTATAATTGTGTAATGATTTCTTATCTAATCACAAATAAATAACCATAATCCTTGAACTAAAAATATCAGCCAAATTTTTTATTATAACAAAAAACTTGGAAGACCATCTACAGACAGTCTTCCAAGTTTGATAATCTTTTATAATCCAGCCATTAACTGGGCCTGACGTAACTCTAATTGGCGAACATCGCGTGGTAAGAAACGGCGAATTTCATCTTCATTGAAGCCAACTTGCAAACGTTTGTCGTCAATCATAATTGGACGACGAAGCAATCCAGGGTTTTTTTGAACTAAGTCTAGTAGCTCTGGCAATGGTAGCTCATCTAAATCCATATTCAACTTTTGAAATACCTTTGATCGCGTTGAAATAATTTCTTCTGTACCATCTTCTGTCATTTGTAAAATAGCTTTTAATTCAGCGCTATTCAACGGTTCAGAGAAAATATTACGCTCAACAAATGGGATTTGATGCTCTTGCAGCCACGCACGAGCCTTTCTACAGGATGTACAACTTGGGGAAGTATATAGTGTTAACAACGTGCACCACTCCTTTTCGTGAAAATCATCACATTTTTGTAACAGAAGACTCATTTCATCTTCCATCTGTTTCTATTATACCTAATCGCAAATTAAATAGCTACCTTTTTTTTTATATTTTTTTTCAAAAATGAATGTTATCTAAGGTTTTTTTACAGTTAAAGCAAGGTTTTTCATTTTGATACACATTTAAAAATGAGAAAACTCCAATCATTTTGCAATTTTATTGCAAAATTAAACAGCCTGAAAAACTGTACTATTTTAAAATCACTAAAGCAAAAAGAAATCGGATACATTAGATCAAATATGTTTTTTATTCCTACGAAATCAATTAAGCCTATTCAACAGTCGATAAAAAAAGTTTAACATAACGCCTATTTCATCTGTACTAAATAACAACACTGTTAACATAAAAAACAAGTAATTAAAATTATTCTAAATTAAAAATAAAGATAGTGTTATTTAAAGTTTCCTGCAAAATTTTGCTACTGTATCAAAATTTGATTTCTAAACAATTTCTTTAGATTTAAAAGAAAAATTATCTCTCAAAAAAATCTCAAAAAAGCTTAATTGATTGTTCTGGTCATCTTTTTCTTTTTTTATATCATTTTTGGTGAAAAAAACTGAAATTTAAAAACGTTGCTACAACAACAACTAGAAAATACAGTAATAAAAACCTTTATTATCAACGTTTATCGAGATTTTTTTCTGATACAATGATGAAGGATTTGTGAAAAAACAAATGAAAATCGAAAGGCGTGTAAGATTTGATTAAAGCTGTTGTATTTGATGTTGACGATACAATGTATGACCAACAACAACCATTTAAAAATGCGGTGAATAAAGTGGTTCCGCTGGTTTCAGATGAAGATATGCATCCATTATATATTCGTTTCCGTCATCATAGTGATGAAAACTTCCCAAAAGTGATGGCTGGGGAATGGACATTAGAATATATGCGGGCACATCGGATTAGCCAGTCGCTAAAAGATTTAGACTATCCACATATTACTGAAGAAGATGGTTTGTTTTTCCAAAAAGTATATGAAGACGAACTAAACAATATTTGTCTACATGATGAGGTTCGCAAAACACTCGACTTTCTAAAAGAAAAACACGTACCTATGGGTATTATCACGAACGGTCCAACAGATCACCAATCAAAAAAATTAAGCCAACTACAATTAGCAAATTGGATTCCAACTAAAAATATGATTGTTTCTCAAGCAACTGGCTTTCAAAAACCTGAAAAAGAAATTTTCCAATTAGCAGCCGCAACATTTTCAATGGAACCAGCAGAAACACTCTACGTTGGTGACAACTATGACAATGACGTTCTTGGCGCGCATCGTGCAGATTGGCATTCTCTTTGGTTTAATCATCGTGGAAGAACGATTGATACAACACCTGTTTCGGACATCGAAATTAGTTCATTCGATCAATTACTTGAAACAATGGAATCTGTCTTTGCTTAATCAAGTTAAAAATACTCAGGACAAGTAGTTTGTCCTGAGTATTTTTGTTAGCAAAAAATTAGGCAAATTTTTTCTCAAAAAACGGATTAAATCCGCACTTTTTTTGAGTCCTACTCTTCCAATTCACCCACACTTAAAATCATGCGAATATCGTCTTCCGTTAGCTTCGTCAATTGTTCTTCGTTTCCTTGAATTACTTTTTGGAACAATTCTCGTTTTTCTTTTTGTAAAGAGTTCATTCGTTCTTCAATCGTTCCTTCAGCAATCATTCGCCAAACTTCCACCACGTTTTTCTGACCAATGCGGTGTGCCCGTCCGGCTGCTTGTTCTTCGATTGCGGGATTCCACCACAAATCGTACAAGATAACGGTGTCTGCTCCTGTCAGATTTAGTCCGGTCCCACCAGCTTTCAATGAAATCAAAAAGACATCTCGCTCACCGTCATTGAAAGCATCAACCATTGTTAAACGATCTTGTGGTTTTGTACTTCCACGTAAATAGAAAGTTGTCATTCCTAGCTCTGCCAGCTCTTCTTCCAAGATGCTCAACATCCCAGTAAATTGAGAGAAGAGTAATACACGTCGGTTGTTTTCTTTGGCAGCTACTAACATATCTTTCACTTGTTCTAATTTTCCTGACCCACCTTGATAATCATCAATAAACAAGCGTGGATCACAACAAATTTGGCGTAAGCGTGTTAAGCCAGCTAAAATTCCAATCCGATTTTTCTTAAATGCTTCTGCATCCATTGAAGCTACTTCTTCACGCATTTGGCGCAAATAAGCAAGATAAACCGTTTTTTGTTCTTCTGTTAAAGCAGAATATAAATTCATTTCCGTTTTTTCTGGCAAATCTTGAAGCACCGTTTGCTTATCTCTTCTCAAGACAAACGGACGAATCATTTGTGCAATCTCTTCTGTCGAAAGTTCTCTGAATTTCGTTCGATTTGGAAAGAAACCAGGCATGATTGTCGCAAATAATGACCATAGTTCTTCTAAATTATTTTCAATTGGTGTTCCGCTCAGTGCAAATCGTTGTGGAACTTGTAGTTCTCTCAAGGCTTGCGCCGTTTTCGTACTACTATTTTTTACCATTTGTGCCTCATCTAAAACCAAATATTGAATCGACATTTCTTGATAATCAGCAACGTCTTGTCGCAAACTTGCATAAGAAGTTACGCGAATATCAACGTCATTTTTAAGAAGTGTTTCCCGCTCTTTTTTATTTCCATTTATCACTTGAACACTTAAAGAAGGCGCAAATTTTCTGATTTCTGCTTGCCAATTATAAATCAGACTTGCAGGAGCAACAATCAGTGCAGATAACCCATTCTTTTCTTCTTTTTCTGAAAGTAAAAAAGCGATTGTTTGTAGCGTCTTACCTAACCCCATCTCATCAGCTAAAATTCCACCAAATTGATAATGACCGAGCATTTTTAACCACTGGAACCCTTGTCTTTGATAATCGCGCAATTTCGCATTCAGTCCCTCAGGTAACGCCACTTCATAGTTTTCTGGTTGGATCAGATCTTGTACCATTTTTTTGAAAGAATCGCTAAAGGTTGTTCGACTTCCTGATAATTGGCTTTGAACAATCAGGCCTTGATTTTTAGGTACATGGATTGTTCCTGCTTCCGAACGAATTGATTCTCTTAACTGACGCAAAACCTCACTTGTTTGTTGAAATTCTTCTGAGTCAAAAGATAAAACTTGTCCATTTTCCAACGTGTAGAACGCATCATTGCGCAACAAACTTTGTAGCACATGATCGATCTCTTTTTCCTGGATTCCTGTGACATCAAACCGGATATCTAACCATGAACCTGTTTCAGTCACTTCGATTTGCGGTTGGTGCTTTTGAGCATCTAAATACAATTCACGTAATTTTTTTCCAATTCGTACTTCACCGAACTGGCGAAAAACAGCTAATTCTGTTCTGAAAAATGCGTATAATTCTTCCCCCGCAGGCAACACCCGCTCATAACCTGTTTCATTTTCTTGATAGTGATACATCTTGAATAAGTCAATCACTCGTTGTTCTTGTGCTTGATCTCGTAAAATTTCACGAGATGAGTCTGATTGTACTTCATGCTTCTCATCAGTTGAATAAATGACATCTTCATAAATAAAATCAATTCGCGCTTGAATTTTCCCTTTGGATTTCCGGAAGAAAAACACGAATTCAACAGGAATATCTGCAACTTCCGATTCCACCTCTTCTGTCACTTCCACTTCTGCAATTTGGGTTAACAGAGGCAACAGTTCTTTAAAAAGTGAAGAAAGTTGTTGTTTTTCAAATCTGACTTGAGGTGTTTCAAAACGCTTCATTAGTTGTTGCCAGGTAAGATAGATGGTTTGCTGTTGTTTCGTTAAGGAATAGAACGTTCCTTGCATCATTCCCCATTGATAGTGAGTAAAAAATAAATCAAATGTATTTTCAGCACGTAATAGATACGCATCTTCTTCTTTAACTACTTTAAAATGCAGTGGCTTTTCTTGATCTGAAAATTCAATTCCCTGATACGTTTGTTGATCAATTATCACTTGTAAACGGGTTGTTTGATTCATCTGCTCCAACAAATATTTTGCTTGCTCTACGGGTAACATCAAATATCGCTTATCTAATTTTCCTTTGACTTGTAGACCGCTGACACCCAGTAGTTGTTGTGTTTGTGCCGTTCCAGCGAATAAGCTCAAAATCGTTTGATCTTCTCCTTGAAACGCGCGTTTATTCAATTCAAATTGATATTGTTTATTTACGGTGTAAGCTTCATTTTCGGTATAAGCTTGCAAAAAATCATAAATATTTTTGACAATATAGGTTTTCTTAGGTGCTTTTAAGTAGCCGATTCTCAAAGAAACTGCTAGTAGTGATAATTCTGGATGGTATTGATTTGTTTCAATCGCTTCAACTTGATACTCAACAATTAACGGCTGGATTGCACGCGTTGTTTGTTTCGTTTGTAAACGCGCAAACCCTTTGCTTAAAATCTCACCTTCACTAACTGTTCGAACTGGTTCAAGCATTGGCTGGTCTTTTCTCATCACTCGGGAAACATTTTTCGAACGTAGATATAATTCAACAGCCACCGTATGCTTACAATAATGATGCTCTTCCCAATAAGGACATTGGCAATAATCAACTTCCTTTGCTGTGCCATCTAAATCGACCATGTACAATTCGCTACCTAATACTTCAGCATGCCATACGATATTTTCTTGATCAGGAACAACCGATAACACTCGACCTTCTTGCAAGTATTTGCGTCCGCGTTCAATCACTTTTTCCGGAATACTCCATTTCATCGTTATCAATCTCCCTTTATCCAAGATGATAGCGAACGGTACTTTGTCCACTACCTTTTGCATCAATTCTTATTTGTTGTAACACTCGTTCTTTTAGTTCTCTGACGTGACTGATGATTCCTATCATCCTTCCTTCGCTTTCAATCGTTTCCAAAGCTTCCATTGCCATTTCTAGTGCTTCCTCATCTAATGAGCCAAAACCTTCATCGATAAATAACGCCTCAACAGTAATTCCACCTGACTGTGCCTGGATGACTTCTGCTAATGCTAATGCTAACGAGAGAGCAGCAATGAAACTTTCTCCTCCAGACAAGGTGTGCGCACTTCGCGTCATCCCAGCTTCGTCATCATACACGTTGATTTCCAATCCAGTTTTGCCACGATAGCTCCCAACTGAATCGGCTAACTCAAACTGATACCGATTTTTCGTTAGACGTTGTAAATGAGTATTGGCAACTTGGAGTACTTCTTGTAAGTACACTTGAAGTACATATCTTTCTAAACTGATTTTTTTCACGTTTTCCCCATTGATTGTTTGCGAAAGCTGTTGTAGCTGTGCCAACTCATCCAGTTGCTTTTGACTTGTTTGATAAAGTGCTGCAAATTCCGTCACAATCGCTTGATTATTTTCTTGTTGCTCTTGGATTTTATAAAGTGCCGTTTGCTGTTCTTCAATTACTTGCTTTCCTTGCGCAATCTGTTCAGCTAAATGGGTATCCCCTGGCACTTCAACTGACAAATCCACCGACTCTAGTTGTGCTAGTTTCGCCTTCGTAATCAATTGGTCTTCTTGATATGTTGCGACAATCGTTTTGTACTCCTCATATTCAACTTGTTGCTGAGCAAAAGACACTCCTTCATCTGCTGAATTAAAATACTCTTGTTCGGCTAACAAATCCTGAATTTTTGCTTCTGTTTTCATTTGTTTGACAGCCAATTTTGCTAATTGTTCTGTTACTTGACTAAGTTGCGCTTTCGTTAACTCAATGGATTGATTGAGTTTATCTCCGACTGCTTTTTCTTGAGCTAATTGTTTACTTTGCTCTTCTATCTGTTGAGCCAGCTGCTGGACAACTTCTTCCAGTGTATCAATTTCAACTGTTGCTAATTGTTTCTTCAATGTTTCCATTTGACCAATACTGTGCTGGTGTTTCGCCAATAAATCTGTCTGAATTTTTTGTTGATCTTCAACTGCTTGGCGATTTTTTTCAAGTTTTGCTTGCAGGGCTACTTGCTCAATCTTGGCTTTTGTCAACGTTTGCTCTTCTTGAATTATTTTTTGTTCAATCTTACTGAACAAATCTGATATTTGTTCACTGGTAATCGTTATGTTTGATGCATACTCGGCCAAAGGAAAATCTTGTAATGATTCACTCAATGCTTGTTCACAAGTTGTTACTTTTATCAATGAATCAGCTAACTCTTTTTCTTCTTTTGCCAATTGTTGTTCAAGTTTTGCTACGTACGCTTCATTTTGACCATGACATTGGTTTAACGATTCTGCATAGGCTTCCGCATCTGCTAGCTCTTTTTCTAGCTGTTGCACAACTTGTTGTTCAGGTACTTCATGACTGGTATTTTCTAGAGGATGTTCTACTGAACCGCAGACAGGACAAGGTTCCCCTGGCAAAAGTAATAATTGCAATCGAGCAATCTGCTGTTTCGCCCACTGACTTTTAAGTTGGGCAATCTTCACTTGATGTTTTTTTCGTTTCTCTTGAATTTCTGTGGCTTCACTACTTAACTGAGCTAGTTGTTTCTGGCTCTTTGTTTTTTGTTGGTCAAGTTTTTGTGTCACTTGTTGTGCACTTTCCCATTCTCTTTTTTGTTGCTGCAAGTTTGCGAATGCAAGCTGTTGCTTTGCTAGTTCTTCTTGTGTTGCTAGTAGTTGCGTTATTTCTTGTTGGCGTATATTCAATACCCCTTGTTGCTGTTGAAAGTCCTTTAACTGTTGTGTAGCGACGGCTAGTTCTTCATCGATCAATCGAAGTGATTTGCCTTGTTCGGTGTATTCTTTGACACGAGGAAGCAATGTTTTCTTTTCTTGATAGTCATCATTTAACCGTTCAATTGCTTTTTGCAAGTTTTGCCGTTCTTCGACTTTTTCTTTCCACTGCGTGAGTTCTTCTTGTAACTCGTCCAACAGCTCTTTCTGCTTTAATTCATCTTCAAGAAGCAATTTCCGTTCATTTTCGTATTCTTTGTTATGTGATACAGGATCAAGCAAACGTTGTCCAAACTCATAATAACGAATCCATTGTTTTTTTTCTGTTATTTCGTCTTGCATTTCAAGCAAATTCCCCATTTTTTCGAGTAACGTTTGCTTTTCTGCTCTTTGTTTTTGTACCGATTGGATTTGGTAATACTCTTTTTCTAGCTTTCCTTGAACAACTTGCTCTTTTTTCAACTGTTGTTGAACGAGTTGGATTTTCTCTGCTAACACTTGCTGTTCTTTTGTCCAACACTGCATCACTTCTTCAAAGCTCAGATCAGAAAAATCTCGTTCTTCTAGAGAAACAAAACGTTTTTGTAAAAGCAATAATTCTTGTTCTAAGTAATCAAGCGTTTTTTGTTGTTTCTTGGCTTTTTCTTTTAAAATTTCATTGAACTGTTGGAAAATCTGCGTACCAAATAAATTACGGAGTACTACTTCCTTTTCGCTACTAGATGAAATCAAAAAATTACGAAATTCCCCTTGCGGCAATAGTACGATTTGTGAAAATTGCTTAGCATCTAAGTGCAAGAGTTCTTTAATCAGCTCGTCGACTTCCCCGCGTTTCGTTAATTGACGCACTTCTTTTCCTGATTCGTTAAAAATTGTTAAGGAAACTTTCGCTGATTGCTTACGATTTCCGTCGCCTTTTAACTTAGCCAGCACTTGCTCAGGTTTGCGCGTGACTTCATAAGTTAGCTTCTGATGTTCAAACGAAAAAGTGACACTGGTTTCTTCTGCCGGTGTCGCAAATAATGAACGCATCTCTTTTCCCGAGCGCAGTCGCCCTGAAGTTTCTCCAAACAAAGCATAGGTCATCCCATCAAAGATTGTCGTCTTGCCTGCACCTGTTTTACCGCTAATCAAAAATAGTGGTGCTTCAGTCAAAAGCGAAAAATCAATGGTTTCATCAATAAAGGGACCAAAGTTTTTTAATCGTAATTTTTGTGGTTTCATCACTGATCATTCCATTTCCATTAGTTCTTGTAGAGTTTCTGTGAGCCACTTTTCTTGATGATCTGTCAGTGGTTCATCCGTTATTTCTTTAAAGAAAGTTGTCGCCATTGATTTCGGATCTTTCATTTCTACCGACTGTTTTGTCGTTATTGTATCCAGACGGCCGTTTACTCGTTCCACGCCTAAGATTCTTGGATATATTTTCCGCAACTGATTCATCATATTGGGGATGATTGTTCGGTCTGTTAAGTAGATTTGTGTGTAATTTTCCCGATTAACTGTTTGGTAAAAAGCTGGGCTCAATAGTTCTTTAAAATTTGCTTGTAGCTCTTGAATATCATGAAGAGGTGTCAATTCACGGAAAGTCAATTGTAGACGATCATTCAAATCAACTATCCAGACACCTTTTTTCTGATTGATTTCTGATAAAGAAAACTTCAACGGTGAGCCACTGTAGCGTGCATTTTCTTGGTGTAAAGCCGCTTGATTATGCAAATGACCCAATGCAACATAGTCAAAATCTTTCAGCAAGTCGCCAGACACTGCATCTAAACCACCGACTTCAATCTTTGTTTCTGAATCAGATTTTGAGCTTCCCGTTACAAAAAAGTGACTGACTAATACTTGTTTTTTATTTGGTTCAAATAGCGTCTGCATTTTTTCAACGACTAAAGTCATTGCTTGTTGAATCGTACGAATTTCATCGTCTTCAAAATATAAACGAGCAGCAATTGGTTCAAAGTAAGGTAACAAAAAGAACTGTGTGTCACCAAACGTAATCGGTTGAAACGCTTCAGCAAACTGAGTGCGCAAGAAAAAATCAGATTGACTAAACCAAGGTGTCCCTGTCGACAATCGAATGCTACTATCGTGATTGCCAGAAATTGCGAAAATCGGAAATTTTTCTTCTAAATTCCAATCAATCATCAACTGATTAAACAACTCGACTGCTTCCGTCGCTGGCACGCTTCGATCATACAAATCACCTGCGATGATGATTGCATCAACTTGTTCCTCTTTTGCTACATTCAAAATATCTGAAATAACTTGCTTTTGTTCTTCAAGCAAATCATAGCCTTGTAATTTTTTTCCAATATGCCAATCGGCTGTGTGCAAGAAACGCATATACTCACCTCAAAAAAATGTCCTTCTAATGATTATAACACTTCCCAGAAGGTCGTAACAGAAATGTTTCACATCTCCTATATCCATAAAAAAACAGAGACGAAACAAAAAACTACGAAAAAATCAAAATTGATTTTCTCGTAGTTTCTCATTTATTTTATTTCATATTTAAAATCAGGATTTACTTCTTTGTCTAATTGATCAAACGCACCTTGTGTTCGACGTTCGACTTCTTCCAAACCTTCCTTATCCATTTTCTTAATGTCAGATAAGTCAATTGGTTCTCCAAACCGAACCGTTACACGTTTGCGCTTAAACAGATCCCCCAATGTCAATGGTCCTTGGTAAACAGCCGGAACGATTTTCACTTTTGCCATTTTAGCAATTAACGCCATCCCACCTTTCAACTCTGTCGCATGGCGCGTACCACTTGGAAACATGATTAGACCCAAGTCTGTTGATTTCAATATTTTTACAGGTGTTTTGATTGCGCTTGGTCCTGGTTTATCGCGTTTGACCGGAAAAGCATTCGCATGTGTCAAAATAAATCGTAAAATCGAATTTTTGAACAACTCTTCTTTTGCCATAAAGCTAAATTTCTTTGGTGCTGCCCCAACAGCCAGGTACAATGGATCCCACCAAGTGCGATGTGGCGCAACTAATATGTAATTCTCGTCTTTAGGCAACAATTCTTTATTTTCATAATGGGCATTGCCGTTGACTATCGCTAAGACAACTCGAACAACCCCGCGCATAAATCGATAAAACATAGACTCTTCCTTTCTCTTTGCTGAACATAGATAGTATGCCTAAAAAAATCTTCCTTGGCAAGCAAACTTGGTTCTTTTTAACAAACATAGTATAATACAAACGATTATTTTATTCACTTTGGAGGGAAACCCATGCTTCACGAAGACGAACGAATTGACCAATTATACGCAGAAGATATTAAAATTATCCAAAGTGCGCAAGTTTTTTCCTTTTCACTTGATGCTGTTTTACTCGCAAATTTTGCGCGTGTGCCGAAAAGAGGACAAATCGTCGACCTATGTGCTGGAAACGGTGCAGTCGGTTTATTTTTAAGTAGAAAAACGAATGCACAGATTGATTTGATTGAACTACAGCCTCGCTTAGCCGATATGGCGAAAAGAAGCGTTGCGCTTAACCATTTAGAAGACCAAGTCACTGTTCATACCACCGATTTAAAAAATAGTTTAGCAGTTGTTCGTCATAATTCTTGTGATCTTGTTGTCTGTAATCCACCCTACTTCAAAGGATTGCCCACAAACAAAAAAAATCCAAATGAACACTTAGCCATTGCGAGACATGAGATTTATACAACACTCAATGACGTTATCCAAATCTCTAGTAAACTTTTAAAGACAAACGGGCGCTTTGCAATGGTTCATCGACCTGAACGCTTTTTAGAAATTTTAGATGTCATGCGTGAACACCAAATCATTCCAAAACGCATTCGCTTTGTCTACCCAAAAGCTGGAAAAGATGCCAATATTTTATTGATTGAAGGTATCAAAGAAGGAAAATTAGACGGGTTTAAGGTTTCTTCACCACTTATCACTTATGATGAAGATGGTCAGTATACGCCAGAATTACGTGGTATACTTTATGGAGACTAAGCATTATTTTTATGTTCTCGCTTGTAAGGACGACACTTTTTATGGTGGATATACAACCAACCTTGAGCGAAGACTTGCCGAGCATAACAACGGTACAGGCGCCAAGTACACTCGCTTACGTAAGCGTCGCCCTTTACAAATGATTCATGCAGAATGTTTTGAAACTAGAAGTGAAGCAACCAAAGCAGAGTCTGCCTTTAAAAAATTAACTCGAAAACAAAAAGAACTTTATTTAGACACGCATCTTTCCGTTGATCTTCCCTAAGGTGTAATGGGAAAAACTTCTTCTTATTCCTATTTAGAACAAAAAAAGACTTGAGATGAACCTTCATCTCAAGTCTTTTTCTTATTGTGCTGTATCTAAATCTTCTGATGTATTTGCCATTGAGGATGAAGTTACGCCATTAGTTAAATCTTCATTGTCCTGATTCGTTGCCTCGTCAGTTACTTCTGAATCTTTCGTTGACTCACTGCTTGAACTTTTGCCACCTAATAACGCTTGGCTAACAAAGTGCGCATAATGGATCATTCCTTCAGGGTTTGGATGAACTTGATCGTCGTAGAACCATTCATCGTGATCTTTGCTGTAGTCATACCAATCAATCAGGGTCATATTATCATATTTTTTCGCCATTTTAGCTAGCATATCATTTACATCATTTTGCCAGCGTTTAGTTGGTACTCGAACATTTACCCAGTAAACTTTGCGATCACCTATCGTGTCCATCACACTATCAAATTGCGTTTCTGAAAATGCACCATTCGTTCCTAAACCAACCAACACGGTATCTTTCAAGAGCTCTTGTTTTTTCAGTTCTTCAAGATAAGGTTCGCTCGTATAAAGCTGGCGTCCGACGTCACCGTCCACAACTACTTTAGGATAAATTTCTTTTAAGTCTGTGGCTGCATCAAGCATAACCGAATCGCCAAAAGCTGTCAGTTCCAGTTTTTGTGCTTTCTTTCCTTGTGCCTTAGTCAAATCATATTTATCCAAAACACTCTGATCAAGTGTTCCAGAAGCTTTGCCATTTTCTTCTTTACTTTTTTCTGCTAATTTTTTATTCGCAGCAATTTTTTCTTGTAACTGTTGTTGATCCGCTGTCACAGCATTCTTTGGCGCAATCGTAAAGCCAACTAATGCAATGATGACAACTAGTAAACCTGGAACTAGCCACGGCTTTTCAAGACTAAGAATTGGTTTTTGGAACCAGCCCTTAACAACTGAAAATGTTTTGCTATAATCAAAACGTGCCAATGGTCGTTCAATATAGCGATAAGACAATTCACTAATCAACAGAATCAAAGTTACTTCAATTAACGTGTGCATCAAGACGTGGTCGCCAATATTAGAAACTTTTGCCTCATAAAAAATCATCACAGGAAATTGGTAAAGATAGATGCCATAACTTCGCTTACCAACCCAAGTAAAGATTGGGTTCGTTAACCACCTATTCCAGCTTGCGCCAGGATGAGCTGTCACCGCAACTAACACCACACACAACAAGCTAACTAACAACATCCCACCGTAATAAACAAAGTCCATATGGTCATTGAAGAAAAAGAATGCTGAAACCAATAAGACAAACGAAATCAATCCAGCGATATTCAATGTCTTCTTCGCTTGTTTAGGTATCTCTTTTTTCAATCGTGTGCTTGGCCAAACAAAAGCCAACGCACAGCCGAGCCAAATCGAAAATAGTCGTGTATCTGTTCCATAATAAACACGAGTTGGATCTGCGCCAGGTGAATACAAAATCATCATCAGGATAGCTGAAATTCCCGACATTCCCAATACGGTGTAAAAAATCCATTTTTTCTTTCGAACTAAAGTCATCAGTAAGACAAAGATAATTGGCCAAAACAGATAATTTTGTCCTTCAACTGCCAAAGACCAAATGTGAGTAAACGGTGATTCGTTGGCAAACCGATCAAAATAAGATAGCCCATTATTGATTTGCCACCAGTTATTCACATAAAACAAACTACTGATAACCGTGCCTCGCAAGTTATTTAACAAACCTCGCTGAAACAAAGTAATATACGCTGAAGCAGTAACTAATAAAAAGACTAATCCCGGATAAAGTCGCTTCATCCTTCGAACATAAAACTGCCAAATATTTATTTTTCCATTTTGTTCCCATTCTTGTCGCAATAAATCGGTAATCAAATAACCAGATACCACAAAAAATATCGGTACGCCCAAATAACCACCTGTCATTACTCTTGGTAACAAATGATAGAGAATAACGCCCATTACGGCTAAAGAACGAATACCATCAAAGCCTGTGATATAGCGACTTTTTTTCAATCTTTTTTGTTTTTCCATTCAATCTTCCAACTTTTCATAAACTTTTTTCATTTGTAATATACGTTCATTATAAGAAAATAGCAAGACTTATTTAAACTTCTTGCCATCTTTTCTATCATCCCATAAAATTTGGCAAAAGAACAATGATTTCATCGACTTTAAGAAATTTTCAAAAGAAATAACGTAGCAACTTTTTTCACTTCCAGTCAAAAGTTAACGAGATAAGTTATTTTTTTGAAGTCATCAATAAGCAGATACAAAAAGAGGATAAAACGAACAGTCGTTTTATCCTCTTATTTTTTATTTTCTGATTAGACGCCATCTTCATAAAAACGTCCTAGAATTTGAACATTCTCTGCAATACTTACGAAAGCATCCGGGTCAGAGGCTTTCATTGCTTCTCTTAATAGCGGAAGTTCGTAACGTGTCACGATTGTCATCAAGACTGTTTGTTTGTCATGTTTGTACGCACCTTCTGCTTCATTGATAATCGTGATTCCTCGACGCATACATTTTTGGATTTCATTCACGACTTTTTCAGGATGTTTCGTCACAATCATAACCTGCATTTTCTTCTGCTTCGTGTAAAAAACATCTGTCACTTTCCCACTAACAAAAATCGACAACGTGCTATAAAACATATATTGCCAACCAAACAGAATTCCAGCAACAAACACAATCAATGCATTGAAATAAATCGAAATAGAACCAATGGATTTACCAGTTTTCTTTCGTATTGTGATACTGACAATATCTAATCCACCAGAAGACAGACCATTTCTAAGTACTAAACCAATCCCAGCTCCCATCACTGCTCCACCAAATAATGCACAGATGATTGGATCTGTTGATAACACGGTTTCGGGTACGATGTGAATAAATAGCGAGGTCAAAGTAACCGTAATAAACGTGAAAATTGTAAATTTTTTACCGATTTTAAACCAGGCTAGGAAAAATAATGGAATGTTCAATAGATAAAGAGTTGTTGACACTGGTACTTCAAAACCAATCAACGTTTTGGATAAGGTTGTTAAAATTTGCGCCAGACCAGTAATTCCACTTGAATAAATATGACCTGGTTGATAAAAAAGATTTAACGCAATAGATGCAATTAATGCATAAACAATAGATACCGAAAGTTTGGTCGTATAGTCGTGATAGGCCCAATTTTCGAACGTTTTTTTCATGAAAAAGCCTCGCTTTACATAATTATGGCTCTATTATAAGGTTTTTTCTTATAAAAAAAAAGAGAAGATGGCAAAAGCTTAACACTTTTACCGTCTTCTCAGAATCATTTACAATTTAACTGATTTTTATTCTTCAATTTCAGTGACATCAATACTTAATTCTGCCAATTGAAGTGGAGAAACTAAGCTTGGTGCTTCACTCATGACATCAGCTGCTTTTCCGTTTTTAGGGAAAGCAATCACTTCACGAATATTTTCTTCACCTGCAAGTAGCATAGCAAAACGATCTAATCCTAAAGCAATTCCGCCATGTGGAGGGAAGCCGTAGTCCAACGCAGTTAATAAGAAACCAAATTGTTCTTCCATTTGTTCTTTCGTGAATCCAAGTGTTTCAAGAACTTTTTCTTGTAACTCACGAGTGTGAATCCGAATTGATCCACCACCAAGTTCATAACCATTTAAGACAATGTCGTAAGCTTCAGCATAAACTTTCGCTGGGTCTGTACCCAACAAGTCAACATCTTTGGCTTTTGGCATCGTAAATGGATGGTGCGCAGACACATAGCGACCTTCTTCTTCTGAGTATTCAAATTGTGGCCAATCAGTTACCCATAAGAAGTTGAATTTTGCTTCATCAATCAATCCCAATTCTTTGGCTAAGCGTGTACGAAGCGCACCTAATGACGCTGCGACAACTTCTACCTTATCTGCACAGAATAACAGTAAATCGCCAACTTGTGCATCCGTTGCTTGAATGATGTCTTCTCCCGCTTCACCCATGAATTTTGCGATTGGTCCTTTTAACCCATCTTCTTCCACTTTTAACCATGCAAGTCCTTTTGCTCCAAATTGACCAACATATTGACCTAAATGATCTAAATCTTTTCGAGAATAATTGCCAGCAGCACCTTTCGCATTCAATGCTTTCACTGCCCCACCATTTTCTAAAGCCATTTGGAAGACTTTGAATTCGATTGATTTCACCGTTTCACTCAAGTCAATCAATTCCATTTCAAAACGTGTATCTGGTTTGTCACTACCGTAACGGCTCATCGCATCATCATAAGTCATTCTTGGGAATGGTAATGTTACCTCTAATCCACGAACGTCTTTCATAACTTTAGCAATCAAACCTTCAGTATAAGTTTGAATTTCTTCAGAAGTTAAAAATGTTGTTTCAATATCGACTTGGGTAAATTCCGGTTGGCGGTCGCCACGTAAGTCTTCATCTCGGAAGCAACGGACGATTTGGTAGTAACGATCAAATCCTGCATTCATCAATAACTGCTTAAATAATTGTGGTGATTGAGGCAACGCATAGAAATGACCTGCATGAACACGAGAAGGAACTAAATAGTCACGCGCGCCTTCAGGTGTTGATTTACCTAAATAAGGTGTTTCAATGTCTAGAAAATCATTGTCATCCAAATAACGACGAATAGCTTTAGTTGTTTCGTGACGCATTTTGATATTCTTTGTCATTTTTGGACGACGTAAATCTAAATAGCGATATTTCAAGCGAACTTCATCGCTGATTGTTTGGTCATCTTCAATTGAAAACGGAGGTGTTTTCGCTTGGTTTAAAATCGTAATTTCATTGGCAATAATTTCGACTTCACCTGTCGCCATTTTCGGATTGACTGCATTTTCGCCACGACGTTTGACGATACCAGTAACTTCAATCACATATTCACTTCGGCATTTATCAGCTACTGACCAAGCATCTTTTGAAATTTCTGGGTTGAAGACTACTTGTACAATTCCTTCACGGTCACGTAAGTCAATAAAAATCAATCCGCCTAAATCACGACGCTTTTGTACCCACCCTTTCAGTGTAACTGTTTGATCTAATTGTTCTTGGGAAACAAGTCCACAATAAATTGTCCTTTTTGCCATCGTTCTCTCTCCTTCTTACTCAAATAATGTCGTTGTCATTTCATCATACACTTCATCAAATCGTTGATAGATTTCTTGTAATGAAAAGCTTTTTTCTTTACGATCTGCCATTGACTTCACATTAATTGTTTGGTTATTTAATTCATCTTCCCCAAGCACTAGCACTAATTTGGCATTTGCTTTATCCGCTGTCTTGAACTGAGCTTTCGCTTTACGATTCATAACATCACGATCTGCAGAGAAGCCAAAGTTACGAATTGCTTGAACAACTTTTAGTGCTTCAAGATTTGTGGCTTCACCAATTCCAACTACGTAAGCATCTAATTCATTTAAGGCTGGAATAACTACTTCTTCTGCCTCCATAGTTAACAAGATACGTTCGATTCCCATTGCAAAACCAAATGCTGGTGTTTCTGGTCCACCAAGTTCTTCTACCAAGCGATCATAACGACCACCCGCACAAATCGTCGCTTGGGCACCCATTTTTGGCGCATCACTCATAATTTCAAAGATAGTATGTGTATAGTAATCTAGACCACGAACCATATTGCTATCAATCTCATAAGGAATTTCTAGTGCATCTAACATCGTTGTTACTGTTTCAAAATGTTTCTTAGCTGATTCACTTAAATAATCTAAAATCGAAGGTGCATCCACAACAAATTTTCGGTCTCGTTTATCTTTACTGTCAAGGACACGTAAAGGATTTTGGTGTAAACGGCGTTTTGAATCTTCACTTAATTCATTTTCAACTGGTTCTAAGTAGTCAATCAACGCTTGGCGATAAGCTTGGCGTGTTTCTTGATCTCCTAAAGAATTGATAACCAAGCGAATTTGTGTGATACCCAACTGTTTAAAGAAGTCTAGCGCCATTGCCATACTTTCAACGTCTGTTGCTGGATTATCTGAACCAAATGCCTCAACACCAATTTGGTGAAATTGACGCAAACGGCCTTTTTGTGGACGTTCATAGCGGAACATTGGCCCCATATAAAAAGTTTTGTAAGGTTTAGCAAACTCTGGTCCAAATAATTTGTGTTCTACAAACGAACGAACGATTGGCGCTGTTCCTTCTGGACGTAAAGTTACATGACGATCACCTTTGTCATAAAAATCATACATTTCTTTTGAAACGATATCTGTCGTATCTCCTACACTACGTGAGATAACTTCATAATGTTCAAAAATCGGCGTGCGCATTTCATTGTATTGATAATCTCTAAATAATAAGCGTGCTGTCTCTTCAATAAATTGCCATTTTTCTGATTCACCGGGTAAAATATCATTCGTTCCTTTTGGTCTTTGGAAGTTCATACATCTCTCTCCTTTTCTTTTATGTAACTAAGTGAAAATAAAAAAATTCACCCCTGTTCACAATGAACAAGGGTGAATGAAAGTCATACACGGTACCACCTAATTTTGAAAGATTTCTCTTTCCTCTCACGAATAACGCTCGTACGCGGGACGGCTTTGCACGCGTCCATCTCCAGAGTGTCTTTTCGGTAACCAACTCTTGAATCATTTTCAGCCTCGATGATTCTCTCTTTCTAAAAGTATCGGTAACTTACTCGCTCTTTCAGTGATTTTCTATATTACCTACAACTTACTAAAAACACATCTTAAAGTCAAGAATATTTGCCCTAAAAGTTGGACTATGCTCATTTCATTTTTCAAAAGACGATTTAGTTTTGCATTTTTTTTGTTTGTTTTAAACTAAAAGCAAAGGGAGGAATGCAACATGGCAGAAGTAAGAATCGGACATTCACAAGTATATGCAGAACAACTTGGTTTAGGAGCAAATGCCGTTGGCGGTCACAATTTATTTCCTCATTTAGAAGATGAAGTTGGGAAACAAATCATTCGAACAGCACTCGATAATGGAATCAACCTTCTTGATACGGCTTATGCCTATGGTTTTGGACGTTCTGAAGAACTAATTGGTGAAGTTTTAAAAGAAAAAGAATATGATCGTTCACGCGTAATCATTGCAACTAAGGCGGCTCATGACCCCAACAATTCTGGGAAATTCAATAATACACCCGAATTTTTGACACAGGCTGTTGAAGAGGCATTGAAAAGACTACAAACAAATTATATTGATATTTTTTATATTCATTTTCCAGATGAAACAACGCCAAAAAATGAAGCAATTGCTGCTTTGCATCAATTAAAAGAAGCAGGGAAAATTCGAGCAATCGGCGTTTCAAACTTTTCTTTAGCACAACTAAAAGAAGCGAATCAAGAAGGGTATGTGGATATCATCGAAGACCATTACAGCTTGATTCAACGAAAAGCAGAGACCGAACTTTTTCCTTACATCAAACAACATAAAATTAGTTTTGTTCCTTATTTCCCATTAGCTTCAGGTTTGTTGACTGGTAAATATCAGATTGGACAACCACTTTCATTTTCCAAAGGTGACCTTCGATTAAAACAGCCAAATTTTCAGGGCGAACGCTTTGAAAAAATCATTCGTACGGTTGAGCAGCTAAGACCACTTGCAGCGAACTATCAAACGAACATCGCTCAATTAGTCTTAGCTTGGTATATGAAAAATCCGGTTATCTCTGTCGTAATCCCGGGTGCAAAGAAACCAGAACAAGTTGCAATCAATGCTCAAGCTTTAGACATTCATTTGACAAATGAAGACTATCAAAAGATAGATCAATTATTTGCCGAATTTTAATTAGGACAATCTTATTTCTTTTTTCTTCACTAGCTAAGAGACTGGGATAAACCTAAAAAAACCAGTCGTTTTGAACACATTTCCAATTAAAGAAAGCCTAAAACCAACGTTTTCAAAAACGAATTTTAGGCTTTTTTTCTATTTAGACTTCCTTTTCTACCAGCACCTTTTTTGTATTCAACACTGACAAAATATGCCTTATTTCCCGTCGTACTTACCATCTTTGCTAAACAAAAAATAAACTACTGTTCCGAACCCGACTAGTGCAATAATGCTTCCGACAATTGGAACCCAATTAGCATATTCGCCTGCTAACATAAGTATTGCCCCGCCAATAAATAAAAAACCACCAGCTAATAAATTTTTCATCATTACTCCTCCTCTTTTTCATATTTCTCCATCAATATAACACGGAATCACAAAAAAATTGTCCTCACTGTATCGCAAAACTCAGGTCCAAGTTCCTGTGTAAGAAATTCGTGCAGAAAGTAAGTTTGGCGCAGCGATTGATTTCTATGTTGAAAAAGTAAATCCTCTTAACTGGACTTGATGTAACCCGATTGATTGCGAAACTTTACAACGTCCGGCTTTTTTTCATTCGATGTTCCAATAAGTTTCAGAAAAATACATTCACTCCTAACTTTATCAACGACTTTGGGTTGTACAAGAGTATTGTCCAACCCAAAGTACAAATGAAAAACAAAAATCGACATAGCATCTACCTGCCATGTCGATTTTCACCTAAACTATTTTCGTAGTTAAGGGAACCGTTATCTCTGGTTTTTTATTTGTTTTGGGAGTCGATTAAAATGGTTACGGGGCCGTCATTCACTAAAGACACATCCATATCTTCACCAAACTTCCCAGTTGAAACTGGAATACCACGTTGTTTCAAACCAGTATTAAATGCTTCGTACAATGGAATAGCTGTTTCTGGACGAGCAGCAGCAATAAAACTTGGTCGATTCCCTTTTTTAGTATCTGCAAATAACGTAAATTGTGAAATGCTTAGTATTTGACCACCAATATCTTCAATACTTGTGTTCATTTTTCCTTGTTCATCTTCAAAAATACGCATTTGTGCGATTTTTTTGACCAAATACTCCACATCGTTTTGAGTATCTGTTTCATGAATACCTAATAAAATTAATAGCCCTTGATTGATTTTACCAATTTCTTGACCATTAATCGTAACTGCCGCACGACTCACTCGTTGAATGACTGCTCGCATCAAATTCTCCCTCTCTTCACGTTTATCCGTTCATTCGACGTACACTATAGACATCTGGAACAGACTTGATTTTATCTACAATACTTTTTAAGTGTGTTAAGTTCTGAATCCCTACAGTTAAATGGATTGTTGCCATCTTATCTTTGTTTGTGCGAGCTTCCACACTATTAAGATTTTTTGTCATCGAATTAACTGTTTGTAAAACATCATTTAACAGTCCTGAACGATTGTATCCATAAATTTCTAGGTCAGCATCGTATTCTTTTTTTGAATTTGAAGTGTCTTCCCATTCTACCTCGATTAACCGTTCAGCAACATTTGGTTTATCTGGCTGAACATTAGGACAATCACGACGATGAATGGAAATTCCTCGACCTTTTGTAATATATCCAACGATATTGTCTCCTGGAACTGGATTACAACACCGACTGATGCGAATAAGCAAGTTTTCGACGCCTTGAATCACCACGCCGCCTTCATGACGAACCTTCATTTTTTCTGGTTCTTTTTTCGGTTGGTTCATCAATTCATTGGCTTCTTGTTTTTGTTGCTCGATTTTTTGTTCACGACGTTCTTTTTCAGTTAATCGATTTGCCATCGTTAACGGACTGATTTCACCATAACCTACAGCAGCATAAATATCATCTTCGTTATTGTAATTAAAACGATCCAATACTTCTTGCAATTTTTCTTTGGTCAAAATATCTTTTGGTAAGAAACCAAGATCAGAAATACATTTGGTAACTGATTCATGGCCTTTGACAATATTCTCTTCGCGATCTTGTGCTTTAAAGAAACGTTTGATTTTATTTTTTGCTTTACTAGTTGCAACAATTTTTAACCAGTCACGGCTTGGACCAAATGAATTAGGCGAAGTTAAGATTTCAATGATATCGCCATTTTTCAATTTGTAATCTAATTGAACCATTTTCCCGTTCACTTTTGCACCAGTTGTCTTGTTTCCAATATCGGTATGGATACTGTAAGAGAAATCTAGTGGTCCTGATCCTTTAGGAAGCTCAGTTACATCTCCTTTTGGCGTAAAGACATACACTTTATCGCTGAAAATATCTCCTTTGACACCTTCCATAAAGTCAGATGCATCATAACTTTCGTCTTGCAATTCAATAATTTCATGGAACCAGCTTAATTGTTTCGTCATTCCATCAGGTTCTACTTTATCATTTTTTCCTTCTTTATAAGCCCAGTGTGCTGCTACCCCAAATTCCGCAATTTCATGCATTTCTTGCGTACGAATTTGAATTTCAACAGGATTTCCCGCTGGACCAATCACTGTCGTATGCAAAGATTGATACATGTTAGCTTTTGGCATAGCAATATAATCTTTAAATCGCCCAGGCATTGGTTTCCACTTCGTATGGATCGCGCCTAAGACTGCATAACAATCTTTGATTGAATCAACGATGACTCGGATAGCCAGTAAATCATAGATTTCACTAAATTGTTTTTTCTGGTCTTTCATTTTTCGATAAATCGAATAGATATGCTTTGGACGGCCATATATTTCTGCATAGATACCTAGTTCTTCTGTTGCCAATCGAATATCTTCCACCGTAGCATTCACGTATTGCTCACGTTCTTCACGTTTTGATCGCATTAAATGAACGATTCGGTAATATTGTTTTGGATTCAGATAACGTAGAGCGGTATCTTCCAATTCCCATTTGATTCGGCTAATCCCCAAACGGTGTGCTAATGGTGCATAGATTTCTAGTGTTTCTTGTGCGATTCGACGTTGTTTGTCTTCACGTAAGTGCTTTAGCGTGCGCATATTATGAAGACGGTCTGCCAATTTCACCATGATTACACGTAAGTCTTGTGCCATTGCTAACAACATTTTACGATGATTCTCTGCCAATTGTTCTTCATGAGATTTATATTTGATTTTTCCCAATTTCGTCACGCCGTCAACCAGCATGGCTACATCATCACCAAATTCTTCTCGCAAATCATCCAAAGTTACTTCTGTATCTTCAACTACATCATGTAAAAATCCTGTTGCTACAGTGTGTGGATCCATTTTTAACTCAGCTAAGATTCCAGCAACTTGGATCGGATGAATAATATAAGGCTCCCCAGATTTTCTAAATTGTCCGTCATGTGCTGCTGTTGCATAGTCACATGCTTTTTGCACGAATGCAACATGATCCGGTCCCATATATTTGCTAACAAGCGCAATAACGCCAGGACCTGTTAAAATTTCTTCTTTTGACATACAAACCGATCCCCCTTTCGTTTCGATAGCAAAACAGGAGAGGTATCTGAAATCACAATTTCTAAATTACAGTTAACTGGTATAAAGAATTCGTTTTTCCACGAATGGTATTAAAAAATAACTCCGAAAAAACAACGCATCATCACACAAAAACCTAAAAATGATTTGTGGTGCCTTTTGTCAATTCCATCGGAGCTAGTTAATTTGTCCCAACCTCTTTTATTTTTTATCGGACTCTTGAACGGTTATTGCTACTATTATACAAATTGTCGTTTATTTTTTCAATTCTATCATGTTCAAATTTATTAAGAAAAGTTCAAATGACTTATGGCAATTCTTGTAAGGCCATTCGCAACTAATTTTTGCTTTTCTTGTGATGTAATCTGGTGCACGTTAATTGTTAATGCTAGCTTAGTCGCCGTATCCGATTTAAAAATTTCCGCTAGACGTAAAGCTTCTCGATAAGGCAAATCTTCTCCTAATGATAAGCGTGTCCACCCTAATGGTTTCATCGCACGCTCAAATTTCACCAGTGTCAGTTCCTTTACTTGACGTGTGTCTAAATAAAAGCTTAATTTCCCATTACTTAAAGCTAGAGAAAACAACGACTCGCGCAATTCTTTTACTCGAACTGGGTGTTCAAAAATATCTGCTAGGTTCACACAAACTTCGAGAAACCCCGCTCCTGCTTGATACGCATGTGCGGCTTCAAACACTTTTTTCTCCACTGTACTTGCTCCCAATGGAAAATCAATTACACTCCCAATTTGGATCGCTGAATCTGCTAAAAGATACTTTACTCGTGCAATTTGAGTAGGCAAAACAACGATTTCCGTTGCGCCTCCTGCAACTAACCGGTACACTGTTTCTTTTAACAAGTCATCACTCATTTGATGATCCAATAATCGTACGCGAATGGATGCTTTATTTTCCATCCTGTTCACCTAGTAATTCCCATTGATAGCTCGCGGCACTCAATAAATATAATGGCGCTGTTTCCGTTCGCAAAATCCTTGGGCCTAAGCCACAAATAACTGCACCTTCTGCCGATAGTTTTTCCACTTCATCTGTCGTTAATCCACCTTCTGGCCCAAAAATTGCCAAAATACGTAGTCCTGAGCCCGATTTTTGTAAGGCTTGTGCTAAGTTAGCTAATTCTCCTCGCTTAGCTGACTCTTCGTAGGCAACTAACACCTTGTCGTAAGAAGAGATTTGTTGATAAAATTCGCTGGCTGTACTCAACAATTCTACTTGTGGTACTACTTGGCGATGTGCTTGTTCGGCAGCTTCTTGAGCAATTTTTGCTAAACGTTGTTGTCGTTTGTTTCGCTTCTTTTCATCCCATTTAACAACCGACGTTTTTGCCGGAAAGCCAAGAAATGCGTGTGCTCCAAGTTCCGTTCCTTTTTGCACAATCCAGTCTAGTTTTTCACCTTTTGGATAACCACTTGCAATGGTAATCATACTTGGTAATTCCTTTTGCCCTTGTTCTTTCATTACCTCTTTTAATTCAACTTCATTTTCTGTGATAGCAGTAATTTCAGCGATGATTGCCACTTGGTCGCTAAAAGCTAAGTAAACACGATTTTCTGGCATCATACGCATAACGCGAGTTATATGATGATATGGCTCACCAACTAATACAAAACGGTCTTTTTGCTGGTATGGTTCTTCCAAAAAATAACGTTGCATTTAGTCCACCTCAGGTTTTTTCAAAATAATTGCATACCAATCTTTTTGTTGGAAAATTTGATCAACTACAAATCCTTGCGCCTCCATAGCATCAATAACCATTTGTTTTTTATCTTCAATAATTCCAGAGACAACCAGAGTGCCTGTTTGCTTTAATAAACGCCAAGCATCAGGAATCATCAATAAAATAATATCAGCTAAAATATTAGCAACAATTACGTCACTCTCAATCTCGATTCCGTTCAATAAATCATTGGCAGCAACATGAACATCTTTTGCAATTTCATTCATGTCCATATTTTCCTTTGCTGAACGAACAGCTACATCGTCAAGATCGTACGCATAAACTTCCTTTGCACCTAAATATTTGGCAGCAATACTTAACACGCCTGAGCCTGTACCAACGTCTAGTACCGTCTCACCACCGCGTAAAACAGATTCCAATGCTTCCAAAGTCAGCAAGGTCGTTGGATGTGTTCCTGTTCCAAAAGCCATACCTGGATCTAATGTAATGATTTTTTCCATTGGATCTTGTGTCGTATAATTTTCCCAGCTCGGAGCAACAGTCAACATTCGCGTAATACGGACAGGATGATAGTACTTTTTCCAAGCCGTTGCCCAGTTACTTTCTTCTACTTCACTAACCGTTACAATATTTTTCCCAATGGCCAGGCCAAATTCAGGCAATTGTGTCACGCGGTCTTTGATAAAAGGTAGAATTTCTGGCAAGAAAATTGTTTCTGGAAAATATGCCATGACTAGCGCACCCTCAGTTAATGAGGTAAAATCAGCTTTATCTAAAATTTCACCATACTGATCTGATTTAAAATTTTCAACATCAAGCGCATCTTCGATAGCCACACCACTTGCTCCTGCTTCCATTAAAATATTGGCAACAGCTTCGACTGCCTCACTCGCTGTTTCTACTTTGACTTCGTTCCATTTCATCGCTATCGACTCCTTAATAACTAGGGTAAGGTAAATAAGTTGTTGTATTTTGTTCCTGTTGTTTCTTTTCAACTAACTGTGCTAGTTGTTGATTATCCCAGTGTAATTCAAAAATTGCATCTTCGTCGTCTGCATCTAAAAAGTCCAACAAATCACTTTGTCCCTGGTCTAGTACATCCTGTAAATAATCAATAATTGCATCTGCAACTGCTTTTTCTAACCCTTTTTTACCTTCATAAGGAATTACTGCTAAGTAGTCTTCTTCGTCAAATGAAGATTTTTGTGGGTTAAATAATAAAATACCATCCTCAAATTCAATAATTTCTTCTTCAGACACAACACCTTGTGCATCGTCGATTTCTAAATGTGCTTTGTTTTCTGCAAACAAGCGAGCAACTATCTCAATCGTATGATTTTTTGTATCCCAATCTAATGCAACATCATAAGCATCAATGTTTTTTTCAATGGACTCATCCAAATAACTCAGTAAATTATTTTTTTTCATCTTCGTTCCTCCATCCCCAATCGTTTTGATCGATCAGGCTCTTTTTTTGTAAAGAAATATATGGATTTCCCGAAACAATGTAGCGTAACGGCATATCCGTCCACTCACCCTTATTCGGAATACCAATTCTTGGCAAAGCAATAATTTGTTTTGGTTCTTTACGTTTCTCAAAATTCAAACGCAGCGTACTTTCACTATCCATAATTGATTGGCCATAAAGTTCTGGACCGATGGCTAAAGCTTTCACTAGCTTACCTGGACCGTTGCTAATGTCTGGCCCCTCTTTTCCTCCACGATTTTGACTCATCTGTTCAATCATAGCTGCTGGCTGAACTGCACGAATCATCACACCTTGGGGGATTCCCTCAGGTTGAGTAATGATATTCAAAATCCGATGTGTATGCATCGTATAGAGATAGATTGTTCCTGCTTTTTGATACATCGCCCGCACCCTTGGCGTATCTCGCATGCCATAACTGTGCGCAGCTCGGTCCTCTGGCCCAAGATAAGCTTCAGCATCAACGATGTAACCAGCTAATTTGCCCATCGGTGTTACATGTTCTAAATACATTCCCAATAAATTTTGCGCAATTTCCGGTGTTGTTTTATTTTCAAAAAAAGTTTCGATTTTCTTTTTTTCCGTCATTTTTTTCACCTACTTTATCATACACAATATTTTCGTTAGATGCTATGAAAACAAAACGTTTCCTTTGTGTTCTTTCCCCCAGTTTTTTTGCAAACTATGCTATAATAAACGAACGAAAAATTGAAAGGGAGGTCACTTCATGCAACAACCTTTAGCTTATCGAATGCGCCCTCGCACAATCGATGAAGTCGTTGGACAACAGCAACTAGTCGGTGAAGGAAAAATCATTCGCCGAATGGTTGACGCGCGAATGTTGTCATCAATGATTTTATATGGACCACCTGGAACTGGAAAAACCAGTATTGCTAGTGCCATTGCTGGTTCAACAAACTATGCTTTTCGTATGCTGAATGCTGCAACTGATTCAAAAAAAGATTTACAAATTGTGGCTGAAGAAGCCAAAATGAGCGGCACAGTCATTCTGTTACTCGATGAAGTCCATCGATTAGATAAGACAAAACAAGATTTTCTTTTGCCTCATCTTGAAAGTGGACGCATTATTTTAATTGGCGCTACGACCGAAAATCCTTATATCACAATTAATCCTGCGATTCGGAGTCGAACACAAATTTTTGAAGTCAAACCTTTAGATGAAGCAGATATTCAATCAGCCATTCAAACAGCCTTACTTGATAAAGAACGCGGGCTTGGAGAACTACCGATTCAACTTGATGAGGATGCCTTACTTCATTTATCACGAGCAACAAACGGCGATTTACGAAGTGCTTTGAATGGTCTTGAACTAGCGGCTCGTTCAACCAAACCAATGGAAGATGGACGCATCCACCTCACCTTAGCAATCATTGAAGAATGTGTACAAAGAAAAGCATTGACTCATGATAAAAATGGCGATGCTCATTACGATGTCATCTCGGCTTTTCAAAAGTCGATTCGTGGAAGCGATGTGGATGCAGCACTTCATTACTTGGCACGTTTAGTGGAAGCCGGCGATCTTGCAAGTATTTGTCGACGTCTAATGGTTATTGGCTACGAGGATATCGGCTTAGGAAATCCTGCAGCAGCAGCTCGTACTGTTAATGCTGTTCTTGCAGCAGAACGTTTAGGATTACCCGAAGCACGAATTCCTTTGGCAGATGTCGTAGTTGACCTTTGTCTTTCCCCTAAATCCAATTCTGCTTATACTGCATTAGATGCTGCCATTGCAGATATTCGAGCTGGAAAAGCCGGAGAAGTACCAGACCATTTGCGAGATAGTCATTATCAGGGTGCGAAAGAATTGAAACGTGGACTTGATTACCAATATCCCCACAACTTTGAAAACGCTTGGGTCAATCAACAGTATCTACCAGATAAATTAAAAAATGAAACCTATTATCAGCCAAAAGAAACTGGAAAATATGAACAAGCCTTAAAGCAACAATATGAGCGAATCCAAAATTGGAAAAAGCATTCTTCTTAAAAATAAAACGGTTACTTTTTAAAGAGCGCTCCCGTTGCTCTTTTTAAATTCCTATGCTACTATAGAGATGGGAAATCTGTGATGTTCGAATTGTCCTCTTTGTGTGTTGACCGAACATTTTTATTGATATCTTGGGACCTGTCTTGTGTCACTGCTGGTAACATGCCTTATCATTTGGTAGTTCGAAGCTTCGACCGTGGGACCCACCTGCTAGAATTTGCGGGATCAATACTACAGGACAAACAACGGCATTAACGGAGATTACCCTTTGTTTAAGAATGAAGCAATTTGCTTTTAGCAAATTGCTTTTTCTGTTTTTATTCTGATTTTTTGGAGGACGTTTCATGATTCGTGTGTTGATATCTATTGCAACCATACTATTGGTATTTGTTAGCTATTATTTACTCAAAAAACAATCTATTTTCTTTGCTTTAATTGAACCATCCGAAAAAAACCAAGCCTTTTTACAGTTTTCTGGTGTCGTCTATGCCTTTCTTGGTGCTTTAGGCTTACTCGTAGTCTTTTTTAATCAGAGAATGCTCGCTTTCTTATTCCTAATCGTAGTTATTCTAGCTTCAACTGTCTTCAGTATTTCATTTGCTAAAAAAATATCTGCTACTAAGCAGTAAAATAATTTTCTTTTTTTGCAAAGTGCTTTACAATAAAGATAGTAAAAGAACTGATCTTTGAAGGGAGCGAACACTTATGTTACAACAATATAAAAAAATCATGGTCGCCGTTGATGGCTCTGCCGAAGCTGAGTTAGCTTTTAAAAAAGCGGTCAATGTTGCAAAACGTAATAACGGAGAACTTTTATTAGCACACGTTATTGATACTCGTGCATTTCAGACAGTTTCTTCATTTGATGGAATGCTAGCTGAACAAGCAACAGAAATGGCTAAACAAACACTAGCTGATTATGAAAAGAGCGCAAAAGAAGCTGGTTTAGAAAAAGTTTCAACTGTTGTGGAATATGGTTCACCAAAACCAATCATTGCCAAAGAGATTCCTGATGACAATGATATTGATTTGATTTTATTAGGTGCAACTGGGCTAAACGCTGTAGAACGTTTATTCATCGGTTCAGTTTCTGAATACGTTATTCGTAATGCAAATTGCGATGTCCTTGTGGTACGTACAGATTTAGAAAATCAATTACCAAAAGATGATGACAAGGAATAATCTAACTAAAAAAACCGTCAATCGTCGTGTACGATTGGCGGTTTTTTTCATTTTTAAAATATTTATCACAAGATGAGTTACACAAAGCAAGTCTATTTTGGTTTAAGAATTTTTATCGTAAGTGAACTACTTGATACTAGGATGATTATAGTCGTTATTATCAATAACTAAATCAGCAATTTCTCTTACATGATTTTGGTTAAGATGTCGTTGATAAACCGGAATATAACGCGTACGATATTTATCCATAATCCATTCACCGAATTTAGGCACATCCCTTTCTCTCCCTCGTCGCATAACCTCCTCCATTGACACCTCTAAAAAGATTTTATAATCAATAAATGAAAGTAACTTCTCTCTAAATAAAAGCGAGCCTTCTAAAAGCACAATTGTACGCTCACCAATAGTAATCATCCGATCATTAGCATATGTAGCTGACACCCAATCAAGACCCTTGATTGTCTTGTTAAGAACACCTTCTTGCTTCAAAGGAATCAAAAGTTCATCCAAAAGTTTTTGGCTGTTGAAAGCATGATAAAAGGCATCCACTTCGCTATTTTTTTCTTGAGACCATGTAATCGATGGAAGTGGCTTGTGAAAGTCATCGTAATGAATGACTTGTATATCGTAACCGTTCTTTCTAAGATGAGTGGCTAATTGTGCTGTAAAGTTCGTTTTCCCTGAAGCATAACTACCATCAATTCCTACAACACTTGGCGTCTTTAACTTTTTAATCTTCTCTTCAATCAAATCATAAATTGGATACGATAAGTTCACTCTCTTACTCCTTAGCTACTTCTATTATTTTTAATTTTATAAAACAACATTGCTGGATGGCAGACAGAAACTGATCTGTAGATAGTTAATACCTTTTTTATCCTTCATTTTCATCTCTAGATTATGTAAAAAGAATGCTAAACTTAAATTAAGTTTAGCATCCCTTCTGTTTCAACATTTTATTATCCGCGTAAACGTTCCACGTCGCGAGCAATCATTAGTTCTTCATCCGTTGGAATAACTAACACTTTCACTTTGGATTCTGGTGTTGAAATTTCAACTTCTTCACCACGAATACTATTCAATTCGGGATCCACTTCACACCCAAACCAAGTCATTCCTTTAATGATCTCACTACGTACGTGTGCATCATTTTCACCGATTCCAGCGGTAAAGACAATTGCATCAACGCCATTCATAGTAGTTACATAACCACCAATGTATTTACGAATACGGTCAACAAAAATATCATAAGCTAAGCGGATATGATCTTTTTCGTAATTTTTCTCTAGATCACGCATGTCACTTGATAATCCTGTTAAGCCTAATAAACCAGATTCTTTGTTTAAAACTGTAATCATTTCATCGATTGTCAAATCTAATTTACCCATTAAGTATGGTAAAACAGCTGGATCTAAATCACCTGAACGAGTCCCCATTGTTACTCCTGCTAGCGGTGTGAATCCCATTGATGTATCTACTGATTTTCCACCATCAACAGCGGTAATAGAAACGCCATTACCCAAATGACAAGTAATGATTTTTAAGTCTTCAATTGGTTTATCTAATAGACTAGCTGCACGTTCTGAAACATATCGATGACTTGTACCATGGAAACCATATTTTCTTACTTTAAAGTCCTCATAGTAAGAAGTTGGTAAACTATACAAGTAGTTATGTTTTGGCATAGTTGCATGGAAAGATGTGTCAAATACTGCAACACTGATGATATCAGGCAAGATTTTTTTGAATGCCTTGATTCCCATCAAGTTTGCTGGGTTGTGTAATGGGGCAAATTCTGCCAATTCTGCAATTCGTTCCATTACTTCGTCAGTCACAACAACAGAGTCACTATAAGTTTCTCCACCATGAACGACACGGTGTCCAACACCTGTGATCTCGTCATAAGAACTCAAGATTGTTAATTCAATCAATTGATCCAATAACATTCTAACAGCTATGTCATGGTCAGCGATATCCAAAATTTGTTCGAACTTTTGATTGTCACCATATTTAATTGTAAAAATAGAGTCGCTTAAACCGATACGCTCAACGATTCCTTTGGCGATAACTGTTTCTTCAGGCATTTGATATAATTGCCATTTTAAACTTGAACTTCCAGCATTGATTGCAATTGTTTTAGACATAGTACTCTCCTTCTATTTTGAATGATTACAGAGCAGATGATTTCCAATCTTCAAATTCTTTAAAGAATTCTGTCACCTTTTCTGGTTCTTTAAGTGAAGCAAGTTTAACAAGCAATACTTCTTTGACTTGTTTCGCTTGCGGACCTTTTTTCTGTAAAATTAAAATACTTTTTTGTGATTCTTTTTTGCGGAATAATTCATCTGGCAACTGAACCATCCCTTGAAGATAGCCTTCTTCTTTAAACCATTTTTTGATCATTTCACTTTGATCAGTTTCTAGGAAGTTACTTGGAATCAAGAACAAACCAAAGCCATCTGGTTTTACATATTTCATTGATTGTTCTAACAATAAATGATGTGCATAACTATGACCTTCATCTGCGCTTGTCAAAAATTCACTCGCTTTTTGATCGTTTGGATAATAACCAATTGGTAAATCACTAATAGCGACATCCACAGGGTCAACCAATAAATCCTGTAAACCATCTTGATGAAAGTACTGCACGTTTGCTTTTGTCAATTCACTTGTCGACGCAGCCACGGACAACAACGTATCATCAATATCTACACCAAATCCTTCAACTTGATAGTTGGCAATCTTCAAATTTAAAAGAACTGTTAGTAGTAAGTTACCCATTCCAGCCGAAATATCTAAAATTTTGACTGCTTCTTTTTTATTTGTGAACAACTGTTCAATCAAGAAAACAAATAGATAACCAATACTATCTGGTGTTAGCTGATGATTTGCTTGCAGTCGTTCTGTTTGACCACCTTTTAATAAAAGCAATTGTGACAGACGGCGCCACTCTTCTGGTTCAAAAGACAATTTTTGCAACTCTTTATAAAGAGCCTCAATTTGTTGGACAACTTCTGGTGTTGGCACGCCATCAACTACCCGAACTTGATAATCATCATTTAAATTTTCAGCATTCTCGACATAAGCCTCTAAAAAGGAAGTTCCCAATGCATTTTGTAGCAGCTGAATTGCTTCAAGGTTTTGATTAAACCCTTGCTCCATTTTTTCTGGTAACATGGTGCACCTCATTTCTAGATATATTATAACAATTTTTTCACCTGTTTAATTCTATCGGACAATCACAAAAATTTCAATCGTTTTCACAGTTTTTTTGTTTGTGAAACGGCAAACATTCTTTAGCTAAAACAGTGATATAACAGAAAAGAGGACGTTTTCATGATTATCCCTTCATTCTGTACTACTAACTGTACCATTCTGTATCGTTTCTGTAAAATAAAAGTCAAATGTATCAACTGTAATTTGAAATTTCATCTTTTCGTATTCAATCTCATATTCAACTACTCCTGTAGTATAGACATATTTACCTCTCTGTGTTGTATTTTCAGCTTGTAAAAGTTCTGATAGACAAAGCTCCTTCATTGTTTGTGCTATGTAAAAAAACTTTGTTCGTTGATTAAAATCAATTGTTAATCGATAGCTATCAACCACTGCTGTTAATAAAAAGCCACACAGCAAAAACAATAATAAAGTAGAAAATAAAATGTTTCCCTTAACCCTGTTTTTCTTTCGTTGGTCATGGCTTCGTCCATTTGCCATACCCTCGTTCTCCGTTTTCAAATTTAACTTCCAGTATGACCTCATTGCCCTTCTCCTCAAAACTAAACTCGCTCACATTCATGAGCATTGGTTGATGTCCGCCAGCAACTTGTCTTTTTCGAATAACTGATTGATATTGTTCAATAATATACGTTTTATTTTCTATCACATAGCAAAATTGTCTGCTTTGTATATCCAGTAATGTGCTACCCGCCACTTCATTTTCAAATTGCGTCAAAAAAATCAACCATTCTTTTTGATCCTTCCTTTGTAAATACTGATCTACCTGGTCTGCGCGTCGAATAATCAAGGTAATTGTTAGTATCACTCCACTAAAAACAAGAAAAGATATCAAACACTCAATCAGAGTAAAGCTTGGATACTTCTGAGTTTTTTTCAATTTCCAATACGACCTTCCCCTTAACTTCAATCCCGACTTTTTGAATAGCACCTTGTTCTGCTTGAAAAACAATCTTACTTTTTATTGGTTGTTCTCGAGTAATATATTTTGCTCCCTCATGCAGCCGGTAATTTCGTGCCTCTTCATAAATAATGCGTGCAAGTTGAACTTCTCGATTACTCTTTTGTCCTTGCTCTAACAAAAAGGTCTGATGTGCACTGATGCCATAGACGATGATTAAGGTTAAACCCAATGCTGTCATTGTTTCCAATAATATGTAGCCAGACTTATTCGATTTTTTTCGTATAATGACCACTTCCTAACTGGAATTGATAAGTAATTGTTTGTTTTTTCTTCGGCCAGTAAAACTGATAAGTTTTTAGTGAACTGTTATTTCCCGTTCGACCAGCAAAAGTCACTGTCCCATGACGTTGAATTTTTAAATTTTCTGGTATTTTTAGATATGCCCAATCAAACGTGATGTATTTAGGTACACCAAAGTAAATTTTTTGTTGATTATCGGTTAGATGCATTCGAGTCGCTTGCTGACTAACAATCGCAATCTTTTGCGTTGCATAAATTCGTTTTTCAAACTGACTGAAAAATTGATGCACCACTATGTCTTTTTGCAAATGATCAAACGAAAAAATAGGAACTGCTACGAAGAACAACGTAATTAGAAAAACAACTAATGATTCTACTAAAGTAAACCCTGCGTATTTATTTCTTATTGTAGACATCTGCGTGTTCTTGCTTGATATAGCCCTCTGCAAGTAGCTCATCAATAGTTGGGACTTTTCCATCATTTTGTAAAGCATACAATTCTTTTTGTGTATCAACTAACTGAACCACTGCTGCTTGGCTTTCTTTATCCACATGATTTTTGTATTTTGAAAGATTGGGTACAAATAATAAAATCAACACACTGATAATTAACAAAACTATCAGCATTTCAATCAAAGTAAACGCATTCGCCTTTCTCGATAGATTTACCTTAAATTGCTCGTTCTTACTTACATTTTCTATCCTCATGAAATAACCTCCTCAAGATTTCCATAAATTGGTAATAAAACCGCTGCATAAATCATTAATATTAAACAAGCAATCACTAAAAAGAGTACGGGTTGAATCCAACTTAACCATCGATTTAACCGTTCAAAAAAATGTTGTCGTGTGTAATTACTATAAAATAATAATTCTTTACCTAAATTTCCCTTTAACTCTCCTTGCTGAACGATTGTGCTGAACTCTTCGGTTAAAAAAGAGTATTTTTCAAGTTGAGTTGCTAATGAAATTCCTTTTTCCAATTCATTTGCCATTTGTAAAGCTAACTGTTGCATCAAGCTTCCTGTTTTTGTCTCTTTTAAACAAAAAACGACTTGTTTCAACTCAAGACCTTCATTAAAAAGTTTCCCTAATTCCAACGAAAAATAAGCAGATTGATACAACGTATAAACTGGACCTAAAATTTTCAACTGACTAAGCCACTGACTCCGCCGTAATGAATTTCCCTTCCGATCAAAAAATCGAATAGCTCCATATAAAAGAATTAGCAACATCAAAATGCCGAACACGTACCAGTGAAATGTTTGGATCAACTGAATTCCCCAATGATTTTGGGGAACCATCTCTGAAATTAACAACTGTGGTAAGACAATTTGACGCATACTAAACAAGATGCCAATCAAAAACAACGAAAGCAATGCAGGATAGCTTAATAATTTTTGCAACTCTTTGCGAAATGCACCCATTCGTTGAAATTGGTCGGCTATGCTTTCCAATGTAGTTATTAAATTCCCGTGAACTTCAGCCAATTCCACCTGTACAAGATAAGTTTTATTAAATCCACAGTAAGCTAGTATTTCCGTAAATGATCCACCAGAAATCACTATTTTTTGAGCTTGTTCTAGTAGTTCAACCGGAAATAATTTCAACTTAATTACTAACTGCAATGCTTCTTGCAAACTGAAGCCATTGCTCAATAAATCAGCAATGATTTGTATAAACTGTTGTTGCTGTTTTTTATTCAATTTCTTCAAATGGATATGACCTCCAGTCGTTTCTTTCTGCCTGAAGATGACTTGTTTGCCAACATTTTTCTTTCACCACTTGAAAGGTAGCCTCTTTATCACTTCGCTTAGTTGGTTCTTCCTGTATTTTTTCAAAAAACTGATAACTCCATAACACAGCAGAAGACTGTTCTTTATCTGGTAGTATTTCTTGATAAACAATCCCTTTTAAACAGTCTATTAATGCTTGCTGGTAACCCATCAACTCTTCGATTCTTGGCAGGATCCCTGCTAGCTCTCTAGCATGAATCGTGGCAAACACCCGATGGCCAGTCAATGCCGCACGTAAAGTCATTTGGGCAGTTAACGCATCTCTTATCTCTCCAACAATCAATAGATCTGGTCGATGACGCAAAGAAAGTTTTAACAGTTCCTCATAGCTTTGGTGAATTTTCTCATTGACTTGTAGTTGTAAAAATGCCGCTTCTTCCAGCTCTACAGGATCTTCTACCGTAATGATTTGTTCTGCATTTTCTTGGGCTAAACGATACATTAAAGAGGTTTTTCCTGATCCGACCGGACCACTAAAGAGATATAATCCTCTTTCCTTAGTATACCGGTGTAATGCTACTAGATCTTCTGTAGAAAAACAGCGAAAATGCTGGTCACTAAGTGGATAAAGCAAACGAATCACCAAGGTTTCTCGGTGCTGATAATCCCCAACAGACGAGAGCCTCAATCGAATTTTCTCATTGACACTTGAATGCTCGCTCCTATAAGTCAGTGCACCAGATTGTACTTTTCTTTTTTCGCCAATATCCATTTGCCCTAAGTACTTGAATCTGGAAATCAACTGTTGGCCTATTTCTTTTGAAAAATTCTGCTTTAATGTTCGGTTTTTACCTTTACGTTCAAAAAGTTGATAATCTTCTGCCTTTGGCAAAATGTAAACATCTTCTATTCTTCTTTTGTAGGCATCTGCAATGATTTTATCTGATAATTTTTTAATGTCCATTATCCTCCCCTCCAATAAAAACATACGCTTTTATCAATTTTTTATCGTAGATTTTGATAATTTCATAAAAAATGTTGGCTAAATCCGAATTTGTGTTATACTATTAAAAATTTATCTTAGGAGGCGCCACCTTGGAATCATTGCTAAAAAAACATCTTTTAGTTGCGAGCAAACAACAACCAGCAGATTTAGTTATCAAGAATGCCAAAATCGTCAATGTCTTTACCAGAAAAATTATGTCAGGTACTCTTGCTATCAGTGACGGGAAAATCATTGGAATTGGCGAATATGAAGGGAAACAAACTTACGATGCAAATCATCAATACTTAGTTCCATGTTTTATTGATGGGCATGTTCATATTGAAAGCTCTCTGCTTTGTCCACAAGAATTTGCTAAAATTTCTGTGTTGCATGGTGTGACAACTGTTGTAACAGATCCTCATGAGATTGGAAACGTTGCTGGCAGTACCGGCTTGAAATTCATGCTGGAAGATGCTAAAAAAGCACCGATGAATATTTTTTTCATGCTCCCTTCTTGTGTTCCCGTTACACCTTTTGAAACAAATGGCGCTGTCCTAGATGCCGAAACCTTGGCGACCTTCTTAGAAGCGCCTGAAGTTCTTGGCCTTGCTGAAGTAATGAACTATCAAGCAGTCGCAAATGCTGAAACAGAAATTTTAGACAAACTTCAATTAATGCTTGATCATCACAAAAAAATTGATGGCCACGCAGCTGGAATTACTGGTGATGCGTTGAATGTTTATCCTGTTGCTGGTATTCGGACTGACCACGAAGCCACAACTGCTGAAGAAGCGAGAGAAAGACTTGATTTAGGGATGTACTTGATGATTCGTGAAGGGACTGTTGCAAAAGATTTAGCTGCTCTCTTTCCAGCCATTACCCCAGAAAATTCTCGACGTTGCTTTTTTGTTACTGATGATAAGTTAATTAATGATTTAGTGAGTGAAGGATCGATTGATTATATCGTCCGAAAGGTGATTGAATTAGGGATGGACCCATTGCAAGCAATCCAAATGGCAACACTAAATGCCGCGGAATGTTTCGGTTTATCCACGATTGGCGCTGTTGCGCCAGGTTATCAAGCCGACTTTTTCTTAACAGATAACCTTGAAACATTGCCAATTCGAGAAGTATTTCATAATGGTGAACAACTTGTGACCAATGGAAACTTTATCAGTGAAACAAGTGAACAACCAAAAAATTCTCTGATTGAGCACTTACCAAGCATGGCAGTTGCAGCTCTAACAAAAGATTCTTTAAACCTGCCTTTAAGTTCAAATGAAGCCCATATCATCGAGATTATTCCTAACAGCTTGATTACTAATGATTTACTTGCAGAAGTCACTGTTCAATCTGGGGTCTTTGTTCCTTCTATTGAAAAAGATTACCTGAAAATTGCTGTTATTGAACGACACAAAGAAACTGGAAATATTGGTCTGGGCATCGTCAAAGGTTTCGAACTAAAAGAGGGCGCCTTAGCAACTACGATTTCGCATGATTCTCATAATATTGTTGTCGTCGGAACAAACGATGAAGATATGCTTTTTGCTATAGAACAGCTAATCAAAAAAGGTGGTGGCATGATTGCTGTCAATCATCAACAGGAATTGGCAAGCTTACCACTTAAGATTGGCGGATTGATGTCTCAAAAACCTTTTTTAGAAGTGAATCAAGAATTAACTAGCTTAACAAATGCTGCCCATCAAATTGGTGCTAGTCAGCTCTTCGATCCCTTTTTGACCTTATCATTTTTAACATTATCTGTTATTCCTGAGTTAAAAATCACAGATATGGGACTTTTTTCCTTTTCAAAATTCCAACTTATTCCGCCATGCTAACAAAAAATGTCTGTAGCAGAAATAGTCCGCTTAGTAAATAAAAAAAATTACCAGAACTTGTTTCTCAAATTTTTGCGTAATTTAAGTTTACTTGGAAGAAATTACTTCTTGAACATTACAGCTGAATATTATGGCACAACGCACTTAACCCCGAAAAATCACTCATAGCTGACAAAAATAGCGTTCCATATTTTTAGATTGTTGTGAATGATTTTGAAGAGTTGATTTAGGAATATTCCTTATTCGAAAAAAGGAGGTGTGACAAGACTTTTGTCACACCTCCTTTTAATTATTTTGTTTTATCTTTAAATTGCGCTTCCACTCGATAAATCCGTTGGCCACGAGAAGAAAATTTTTCTTCATACTCTGTCATAATATTTCCTTCAAATGTACTCTCATGTAAATCAAGCCAGACTTGTTTGATAATCATACCATACTGTGAAAAACTTGCTAAGGAATACTCAAACAATCCTTGATTATCTGTTTTGAAATGGATTTCACCAGCTGGTCGTAAAATTTGTTCATCCACCGCTAAAAAGGTTTTAAAAGTCAAACGACGTTTTTCATGACGCTTTTTTGGCCATGGATCAGAAAAGTTCAAATAAATCTGATCGACTTCACTGTCCGCAAAATACTCTGTCAGTGCTGAGCCATCAACATGAAGTAATTTCAAATTAGGTAGCGGCTCTTCAATCAATTTATCTAATGCCAGAGAAATAACACTGACTTGCATTTCCACGCCAATGTAATTGATTTCTGGATGTGCCTTTGCCATTCCATTGATGAATTGACCTTTTCCCATTCCAATTTCGATATGAATTGGATGATTGTTACCAAAGAGTTCAGCCCATTGACCTTTCCATTCAGTTGGATCACTAATAACAAACTCTGGGTGTGCCGCTAATAATTCTGTTGCACCAGGACGATTTCTAACACGCATAATTCATAATTCCTTTCTCAAATAAAAAAGGTTGGCCAAATCTCCAAAGAGTTTGGGCTCAACCTCAGCCACTAAAAATTCGTTTTAATTGTAAAATTTCTTCATTCATTCGTCGGTCATCTCCTCGAAGGCAATACCGAGTAATTTCTTGTAATAAATTCATCACCGCGTACCAGTGAAGTTTCTCGAGAACTTCATTCGTTGGGCGAATACCATAACTAATCAACCATTGATTCCAATTTGAAAGTGGAACATAATTTCCTAAAATCGTTCCAATATCAACTGCTGGGTCAGCGAACATGATTGAATCCCAATCAACTAAATATAAATAATTTTTACAGACTAGCCAATTACGATGGTTCACATCTCCATGAACAACAGCAAAATCTTTTTTATCTGTATGAGGAACCTGTTGACTCAAAAATTGATGCACAAGTTGGATAAACTGATTTTTTTTTAGTATTTCTGGGAGTTCTTGGTTGTATTTCTTCAACATCGTCTCAGGTGTGACAACGCGACCACCTATTCGATTCAACATTGTTTTTAATGATTCAGAATGATGTAAATGGTATAAAACATCAATAACATCGTTTCTTTGCCCAATTTCTGCGGTAGTCAATAAGCGACCATCTAACCACTCTTGAGCTGTTAATGTATCTCCGTTCCCTGTTCTTTTAGTCCAAACAAGTTTTGGAGTAATTCCTTCTCGAGATAACGCAGCAAGCATGGGGGTCGTATTACGCTTGATGAAGACCTTATCCTCATCACGCATGCCTATGTATGTTTTTCCTGTATCACCTTTGATGGGCCGTAACCGCCACTCTTGGTCTAACTGAAACTCCATCATGCTTTCTCCCATCCTCTTAAACTCTTTCATTTGCAGTAATTATTATTCTAGTCGCCCAGACACATAACGTCAAGCACATATACGTTCTTTTTCAGCATTTTTTCATTCAAAAAACCAACTTTTCTAAAAAAGAAAAATAGGGGCTAAGACAAAATTAGCTTAAATAGAAAAAACGCCTAAAATTCGTTTTTGAAAACGTTGATTTTAGGCGTTTTTTAAATTAAAAGATGCGTTAAAAATGACTGGATTTTTAGTTTTGTCTCAGTCTCATTTCGTCTTGGACAGTTCTTACTCTGCCAGTTTTTTCAGACGTGTAGGAACGTACATTTTTACGAACAGAAAAACAAAGATCAGATAAACCAAAATAGGAATCCAGCGTTCTATTCCAGACAAAACAAACGCTGCAATTACTCCAAAAATAAGAGCTGCTAAAACTAATATTCCCAACAATAATTGCTGAATAGCTGTTTTTTTCTGCGCCTCTTTTACAGGATACAATTGAACTAACACCATATAGCGAAATTGACTATACAATGGTAGCAATTGGAAACCAATCAAGTACAAGAATAATGCGCCAATAATCAGACTAAATGTTAAATCTGTTACCCCTACGATCAGTAAACTGCCAATCAATAGTAATCTCAAATATAGTCCACTAAAATCTGAACCACGGGCAAATCGTCTAGCATACAAGTAAAGATATGTTTTACTTTGATCCCCTTTAATTTTCTTCAATAGCGGATCTAGGTAACGACGTCGTTTTACCTTTGCTGAAATTTCTGGTACATCGGTAAATAAATTGATAAATTGATAAATTTGATGAAGGCGGCTTTCTTCCATTTGAATCATTTTTTCCCAATCAAGCTGTACTTCATTTTTTCGCCATAAATACCAATAATAAATACCTGCTTGTATCAAGGAACCAGCTAAACCTAACCAAATGGATGCATAAAAAGTAAGTAATAAAATGGCAAAAGCTGAAACATACCATCCCATTTTAAACCAACGTAACACTTGACTAGAAAATCGAAAAAGTTCTGCCCGTTTCACTTGTAGATGACCCGTTTTTAGGCTGATAAGTAAGACCAAATAGATTAGGTACATTGAAAATGGCTGACCGGTACTCACTACTATTAACGGCATTGCAAATCCACTAGCTAAAAATAAAACAACTGATGGAAATACACAAGAATAGCGAAACGCTTCACTTAAGTACGCTCGCATTGCTTTTTCTTTCGGCAATAAAAAAACAATATCTGCTGCCTCTGCAAAAGTAGCAATTTTTCCTACCGCCAAGCTAAGCAGCCAAAAAATTGAAACAATCAGTCCACCAAATACAAAAGAAGGAGTTAAATTCTTTAGCCAACTGGAATAATAAAAGCCAATTCCTCCCACCAAAAAAAGACAAACTAACACAAAATGATCATTGAAAACATAGCGCATATACTTTAGCATTTTTTTTTGGTGTCTAGCTAAACGTTTTCGAAAAAAATCATTCATGCTTCTTGCTCCTTCGTTAATGCGACATAAATCTCATCCAGTGATGAATCCGGAAGATTGAATGCTTGCCTTAGCTCTTGTAGTGTCCCTTGCGCTCGAACTTCACCATTATGTAAAACAATAAAGCGATCACAGTATTTTTCAGCAGTTGCCAAAATATGCGTTGACATCAAAATCGCAGAACCACTTTGTTTCATTTCAACCATCAATTCTAACAACGCATTGATTGCTAAAGGATCAAGTCCTAAAAAAGGTTCATCAATGATATATAGCGATGGTTCAATCAAAAAAGCACATAAAATCATGACTTTTTGCTTCATTCCTTTTGAAAAATTAGCAGGAAACCAGTCTAAACGTTTTTCCAAGCGAAACGTCTCTAATAATTTTTCTGCTCGTTTCAGCGCTACTTCCAGTGGAATATCATAAGCCATAGCAGTCACTTCAATATGTTCACGTAAAGTTAATTCTTCATATAATGAAGGTGTTTCTGGAATATAGCCAATTTGTTTCCGATAATTTTCACTATCACTTTTTAATGTTAGATCATCAATTTCAATTTTTCCTTTAGTTGCTTCTAACAACCCAATGATATGTTTGATCGTTGTACTTTTACCAGCACCATTTAAGCCAATCAAGCCAACCATTTCACCTGAATGTACTTCAAAACTTATATCTTTTAAAACAGGAAGATGTCCATATCCCCCCGTCACATGTTCAATCGTTAAACTCATTTCTTTTCCTCCAATGATCTTGTTTACTCGCTCTTTTATTATACCATGAAGAAAATGGCGACAATTTGTTTTTTTCCTTACAACCATCGGAACTTATGGTAAAGTTAACTTAGCCAAAATATTCTTAGCAGAAAGGATGTCTCGAATGGAAAACTGTATTTTTTGCAAAATTATCAACCAAGAAATTCCTAGCTATAAAATTTATGAGGATGACAAAGTGTATGCGTTTTTGGACTTATCACAAGCTACAAAGGGCCACACCTTAGTCGTACCCAAACGCCACGTTTCTGATATTTTTGATTACGACCAAGAACTAGCTGGTGCTGTCTTTTCACGTGTGCCGAAAATTGCTCGTGGTCTAGAAAAGGCATTTCCTGATATGAAAGGTTTAAATATTTTGAATAACAATCGCGAGTTGGCATACCAGTCAGTATTTCACTCGCATATCCATCTGGTACCACGCTACGCAAAAACAGATGATTTTTCAATTCATTTTGGTAATCATCAAGCAGATTACTCAGCAAGTGAATTGACAGCTATTCAGGAAATCATTGAAGCGCAGGTGAACGACATTGATTAAAAACTTTCTTAAAGGTCTCGTATTTGGTTCAGCTGTAGGTGCTGTAGGTGGACTTCTTTTTGCCCCAAGAAGTGGCAATGATACCCGCCAAAAATTAATTGACGAGTTAGATGAAGCTGCTGATTTAACGATGGATTTAAATAATAGTCTCAGCCACTTTAAAGAGGCATTGATTGAAACAAAAGAAACGGCATCTACCCTTATTCCAGAGTTTCAAGACTCTATTCAAAAAGATGTACTGGAATTTAAATTTCAAGCAGAACCAAGAATTGCTCAAATCCAAGAACAAGTAGAAAAAATTTCTGCAAACTTACCTGAACTTCCTGAAGAAAATCTTCATTAATTGAGTCAAAATACAACGATTATGCATTCTAAACTGTTTTTTTGTTATACTCTCGTAATGAATGTGATTAAAACATGAATTTTCTTTGAAACTATTCACTAGAAGCTTTTTTTTAGGAATTAGAATATGGTATAGTTGTAGATGTGAACAACTAAATATAAAAAAACAGGAGTGCAAAACTAAAATGAAAAGAAAAAAAATAATTTTAGCAGCGACTAGTGCCTTAGCTGTCCTAACGCTAGCTGCTTGTTCTGATGGTACAAACAAAGATATCGCTACAATGAAAGGTGGAACAATCACTGTTTCTGACTTTTATGACGAAGCAAAATTGGAATCATCTAACCAAACTTTAGTTCAACGAATGATTATTTACAAAGTATTCAATAACAAATATGGCGACAAAGTAACTGATAAAAAAGTTGATGCTGAATACAAAAAACAAGCAGAATCATTAGGTGATGGTTTTGAATCTCAATTGAAAGCTGCTGGTTACACAGAAGATTCTTACAAAGATTATATCCGTAACAACCTAGCTCTTGAAGCTGGCCTGAAAGCACATGTTGATATCACTAAAGATGACTTAAAAACTGCTTGGGAATCTTTCCATCCAGAAGTTGAAGCACAAATCATCAAACTTTCAAGTGAAGATGATGCAAAAAGTGTCAAAGAAAAAGCTGACAAAGGTGATGATTTCACTAAATTAGCAAAAGAAAACTCAACTGATACAACAACTAAAGATGACGGTGGCAAAATCAAATTTGATTCTGAAACAACAACTGTCCCTAACGAAGTGAAAGAAGCTGCTTTTAAATTAAAAGATGGAGAAATTTCTGACGTGATTTCTGCAACAAATGCTTCCACTTATGCAACTGATTACTACGTTGTAAAAATGGTTAAAACTTCTTCTAAAGGCGACGACATGGATAAATACAAAGATGAATTAAAAGAAATCGCCACTCAAACAAAATTGAACGATAGCGCATTTACAACAAAAGTTATCGGTGAAGTATTAAAAGAAGCTAATGTGAAAATCAAAGACGATGCTTTCGAAAGTGTCTTGAGCGCATTCACAACATCTTCTTCAGGTTCAGAAGCAACATCTGATTCTGAAAAATCAACAGACTCTTCATCTACAGAAAAATCAACTGAAGCAACTGATAGCTCAGAAACAGCAACTACAGACTCTTCAAAATAAATTTTGTAATTAAAAAAGAAGTAAAGCAGACTCGTGAAATTGAGTCGCTTTACTTCTTTTTTTATTGTTTAAACAAACTAGTTAAATCTCTTTTGGTACATAGAAACTGCGGTTATCCATACCAAAAATTCGATCTGTATATTTTCCAGGTTCCGTTTGACGAATAGAAGTCAACATCATTTGCATTGACGCATCAATATTATCAATTTGATGTAAAATTTCAGCTTCCATGATTCTTGGTCGCACAGGTGAACCATATTCCAATAACCCATGATGTGCTAGCACCATGTGTCTTAGCACTAAAACATCTTCATCTTCTTCACTGATTTTCAATGCAATACAAGCTTTAGTAATTTCTTCATCTACAAGGACTAAATGCCCTACCAAATTACCAGCTAACGTGTATTCTGTTGACATTGGACCAGATAACTCAATGACTTTACCCAAGTCATGTAAAATAATCCCAGCATATAGTAATGCGCGATTGATTTCTGGATATTCATCTGCAATTGCTTTTCCTAAGTGAAGCATCGTTAATGTATGATAAGCTAGACCACTAGCAAACGCATGATGATTTCTTTTTGCTGCTGGAAACTCAAAAAATTGTTTTTGATATTTATTTAATAAATACCGTACGATACGATTCCAGTGTGCATTCGTAATTTCAAACAATAATTGATTGATTTCTTCTTCCATTACTTCTTTTTTTATTGGCGCCCGTTCCATATAAAGACTAGGGTCACTAGGTTCATCAATTTTTGTTAAACGCATATGGATAATTTTCACTTGAGGATTTCCTTGATACATTTCTCTTTTACCACTCAAAAATACCACAGTTCCCGCAGTAAATTTGCTGATTTCTTCCTCAGAAGCATCCCAATATTTTCCATCAATCGTTCCAGAAGTATCTTGGAAAGTAAACGCAATAAATTTTTTACCGTTTTTTGCCATTCTTACATCAGCATTTTTTATTAAGACGAACAATTCAAACTGTTCATCAATGACTAATTCACGAATTTTTTTCATCTTATGCTCCTTCTAACCTTTTCACGGATTGTTGTAACTCTTGATAATAGCTTAACATTTCTTTGTCAGAAGAAAAACAAATTATCTGATACTTTTTACCAAACTCTGCTAAAAGTTTTGCTAAGTAATACTTTCTGTGCGAATCATAATGTAGCCATCCATCGTCAATAATTACTGGACAAAGTGCTCGATTTGCTTCCAAAGAAAGATAAGCAAACCGCATTGCCATGATTAATTGATCTTTGGTACCTGTAGACAGTTCATAAATAGGAAACTCTGTCTTTCCATCTGTGAGCGTCAGCAAGTCTTCTTTTAATAAAATCCTTTGATACTTGCCGTCAGTTAGTAATCCAAAATAATAAGTAGCCTCTTTTAACAACTGTGGCAATTGTCGCTCACTCATTTCAGTCGATAGATCGCCTAAAAAAGTGCCGGCAACTTCATATGCTCCCCACTGCACCATCAAGTGTTCTAATTCTGCCTTTTGACGGCTTTCTTCTTGATACAGTTCATCAAGTGTACCATCTTTTTGTAATTCCTCAACTTGAATGCTCAAGCGTTGTTGTTGTTCACTTGCAGCTTTTTCTTCTAGTTGTCGTTGTCGTTGCAATTGGTCTAAACGAATGATTTCTTGTTCTAAAAATACGCGTGTCATTTTTTCAGGAAATAATGGTGTTACTATTTTACTTAACTCAGCAAGTCTTTCTTTTTTTTGAATCGTTTCGTGGGCTTTTTGCAGAAATAGTGGCACCTCAGATGGATAAGCAAGCTGTGCCTCATTAAGTTGTTGCGTATACTCTTGTAGCCACGCTTTTTGTTTCTTCTTCAATTGATTAATTTCTTGCGTGAGTAAGGTATTTTGCTGGTAGCTACGAGCAAATTTCATTTGTTCCATTTCTTGAACAAATTGTGCCAGTAGGTCCATTTTTTCAGAAATGAGTTTATCTTGAACTGGTAGCCATTCTTGAACAACATCAAATTTTTGCTCTAGGAATAGTAACTTCTCTTGAATCTCTCTTTCTCTTTTTTGCTTTCGTTCATAAATAGCACAAAGACGTTGATAATCCGTAACTTCTTGACCATACTCCTTCATCAGCTCCACTGTATTCAATTGCTTTAGGGACCATTGAGTAGCCAAATACTGTACTTGTTGATCAAGCTGTTGTTGCATTCGTTGATTTTGTTTCCTATTTTCTTCAACTTCTGCGATTTGTGCAGAAGCGACATCCAATTGCCCCAGTTTTTCTTGCCACATTCCTTTGACTTCTAATGAATTACTTTTGCTATCTTTTTCTTTGTTAAGAAAGTAGCTTCCTACAAGCCCTGCTCCACCAAGTAATGAGATTATTTTCCAAGGGAAAGGCAATAACAAGCCTAGGACGATGAAAACTCCACCAGCAACCATATAAGGAATACTATTCCGCTTTTTTTTCTCCATCTGCTGGTTCTGTAAAAGAAAAGGGTACCGCGCTTCTAACTGGCTAATTTCTGCATCAATCAATTCCTGTTGTTCTTTTGCAATTTGTAGTCGAATTGTCAATTGTTGGTCTTCTTCTTTAAATTGTCTATTTTGTGAAAACAGTGTCTTCCATTCGGGGCTTTGCTGAAATTCTACTGGCTGATTTTGTCTTTGCCAACCCCAGCGCTGTTCTAAAATCTTTAACTCTGCTTCTGTTTCTCGTGTTTCTACCTGAAGTCTTTGCCATTCATTGACTAACTGCTCAACTTGAGTCTGTTCCTTTAAAAGAGCTTTTAATTCTGTTTCTTGTTCTAAGAAAAAATAGTATCGTGCTGATTGCTGATCCATGCCGCTATGTTTTTCTAACGTTGATTCTAGTTCTTCCAAACGTTCACTCATTTGTTGATACCTGCTAGAAAACTCTTGCAAATCTGTCAGCAACTGTTCACTTGGTAATTCATTAAGTGTATTTTCTTGTAATTCTTGCCATTCTTCATAAAGTGAAAAATTGATTTTTTGCTGATTTAGTTGCAATAATTTTTCATTGTTCTTTGATAATTCTTGTCTCAACTTATCTTGCTTTTTTTTTGCAGCCTGCTCTTGCATTACAAGTTGGCTAAAAAAATCTTCTTGTGCTTGTTTCTGATAAATTTTTTCTTGTAAACTTTTCCAACTATTTAATTTTTGATTAATAAGTAATTTTTGACCTTTTTTCTTATATAAATTTTGAGCTTGATTATAATACTCTTGTCGCTTTTGAAAAACTTGTGAACTTCCAGTAATACCTAGTGAAATCAGCATATCATGTAGTTCTTTTTCTCTAAGATGATCCAATTCTGATAACTGTTCTTGTTGAAAAGTGAAAACTTGCTGAAATAATTCTCTAGTCAATGGTGAAATCAGCTGTCCTAGGAGTATTTCACTTCCTGTTTGTTCACCAAAAACAACTTTTGCCTTTCCACGATTCTGTTGTTTATAGCGCTCGACCATAAATTCACCATGAACAGGATGTTCGAACCAGACACGACCACCATAAGCCGCTCCATCTTTTGGTGTATAGTCTTTCTTTTTTCTCCCTTTTGATGGAAAGCCAAAGAGGATTGCTTGAATAAACTGATAAACAGTTGATTTTCCTGCTTCGTTTTCGCCATAAATCAACTGATTACCTGAAGAAAAATCAAAACTCTTTTGGCGCCATTTTCCAAAAGCATTAATTTCAATCCGTAAAATTTTCATTCATTATCCTCCTTGAATTGAAAATCCTGATTGATTAATTCTTGTGCAGCAAGTAATGTCTCACTCTGATAATCAGGTAACTCATTCAATAATTTTGTTGCTTCTGGATGGCTATACAATTCACTCAAAATTTGTTTAAAATCTTGAGGAATTTGATAACTTTCAAATAATTGATACTTCAATTTTTTTGAAACAGTTACGGTTATTTGTTTCTGAACAGTATCCTTCATAAGAACAATACGCCATATAAATAAATTTGATGTATACTTTCTTAATTCTTCAATTAAATATTCTAATACTTCACCAGAATCAATTCGCTCCACAATATCCATTCCCAAATGTTCATAGTTAACAATCTCTAGCTCAATTAGATGAAATTTATTGTTAGAAATTTCCAGTTGTCGTTGAACCATGGGAAAAATCTCGTTAGTTGTTCGAACTTGCTCAAAAGAAATTTTTTGACGATGCCAATATACTTCAGCTACTTCTATAGGCGTTGTTTGATATTCACTTCGCTTCAATTCTACTAATGAAACAGACGTTGAAGTTTGTTCCTTTCTCGTGTGTCCTTGAGGTGCGCCAGAATATACGATTCTTCCATGATTGCTAACGATAGTTGGAACATGGATATGACCTAACGCCCAATAATCATAATTTTTTTCTTGCATTTGACTGGAACTAAATGGAGCATAGTTACCATGATCTTTTGTGCCCAATTCCCCGTGATACATTCCAACATGATAATCGACATTTGCTCGAGAGGGAAACTCTAGTACTTTTTCTTGTTGTATCCATGGATGACAATAGCTAAAAGCACTGATAGCAACTTTTTCACCCGAATTTAGTTTCAGCACTTTTGTTTTTACTTCTTCATCTACAAACAAATGAACATTTTCAGGAAATTCAAACCAATATCTTTCTTTCTGATAATAATCATGATTCCCAAAAATCATATATACAGGAATATTTATTCGGTTTAAACGTTCCATTTGTTCAAAAAAGTGTTTTTGTGTTTTAAGTGAAGGTTTGTTTTGATGAAAAGTATCTCCAGCAAACAGAACAAAGTCAACTTCATGGAACACTGCTTGATCTACAATATTTGCTAGAACAATCTGATTTGCCTGTATTAATTTTTCTTGAACACGTTTATCGAATGGAATGGGTCCTTCAAAAGATCTATCTATATGTAAATCAGCCGCGTGGATAAATTTCACTATCAAATTCCCTCCTTTTTTCTTTTATCATAACATTTTTATGTGTTTTTTTCACCCGAATACGAAAGTTTGTTCGCTTTTTTAATATAGAAATTTTATGAGAATACAAAAAAACAGATGAGCTTAATCACTCATCTGTTTTTTACCGTTGCGTGGCGACGTCCTACTCTCACAAGGGGCAACCCCTCACTACAATCGGCGCTAAGAAGCTTAACTTCTGTGTTCGGCATGGTTACAGGTGTATCCTTCTCGCTATCGCCACCACACTGTGG